>Ga0255192_1000007_pt1 | contig 161510 bp, 157 predicted proteins | sample Miss_Miss_RepC_8_2_FD_189950 | JGI IMG/M metagenome (GOLD analysis project Ga0255192, IMG submission 189950) | Freshwater microbial communities from Mississippi River, Louisiana, United States - Miss_Miss_RepC_8h | ecosystem: Environmental > Aquatic > Freshwater > River | place: USA: Louisiana...
GGCCGCAACGTGGTGCTCGAGCGCTCTTTCGGCGCCCCCACCGTGACCAAGGACGGTGTGTCCGTGGCCAAGGAAATCGAGCTCAAGGACAAGCTGCAGAACATGGGCGCCCAGATGGTCAAGGAAGTCGCTTCCAAGACTTCTGACAACGCTGGCGACGGCACCACCACCGCTACCGTGCTGGCCCAGGCCATCGTGCGCGAAGGCATGAAGTACGTGGTCGCCGGCGGCAACCCGATGGATCTCAAGCGCGGCATCGACAAGGCTGTGGAAGCCCTGATCGCCGAACTCAAGAAGGCCACCAAAGCCACCACCACCACCAAGGAAATCGCCCAGGTCGGCTCCATCTCCGCCAACAGCGACCACAGCATTGGTGAAATCATCGCCAACGCCATGGACAAAGTGGGCAAGGAAGGCGTGATCACCGTGGAAGACGGCAAGAGCCTGCAAAACGAACTCGACGTGGTCGAGGGCATGCAGTTTGATCGCGGCTACCTGTCGCCCTACTTCATCAACAACCCCGAAAAGCAGGCCGCCCTGCTGGACAACCCCTTCGTGCTGCTGTTCGACAAGAAGATCAGCAACATCCGCGACCTGCTGCCCACGCTGGAAGCCGTCGCCAAGGCTGGCCGTCCGCTGCTGATCATCGCCGAAGACGTCGATGGCGAAGCCCTGGCCACCCTGGTGGTCAACACCATCCGCGGCATCCTGAAGGTTGTGGCCGTCAAGGCTCCGGGCTTCGGCGACCGCCGCAAGGCCATGCTGGAAGACATCGCCATCCTGACCGGCGGCAAGGTCATCGCTGAAGAAGTGGGCCTGACCCTCGAGAAAGTGCAGCTGACCGACCTGGGTCAAGCCAAGCGCATCGAAGTGGGCAAGGAAAACACCACCATCATCGACGGTGCCGGCGCTGCCCAGGACATCGAAGCCCGCGTCAAGCAGATCCGCGTGCAGATCGAAGAAGCCACCAGCGACTACGATCGCGAAAAACTGCAAGAGCGCGTGGCCAAGTTGGCCGGCGGTGTGGCCGTCATCAAGGTCGGTGCTGCCACCGAAGTCGAGATGAAGGAAAAGAAAGCCCGCGTGGAAGACGCCCTGCACGCCACCCGCGCTGCGGTGGAAGAAGGCATCGTGGCCGGCGGTGGCGTGGCCCTGCTGCGCGCACGTCAGGCTGTTGGCGCTCTGAAGGGTGACAACGAAGACCAGAACCACGGCATCGCCCTGGTGTTCAAGGCCATCGAAGCTCCCCTGCGCGAAATCGTCTACAACGCCGGCGGCGAAGCCAGCGTGGTGGTCAACAACGTGCTGGCCGGCAAAGGCAACTACGGCTTCAACGCTGCCAACGACACCTACGGCGACATGATCGAAATGGGTATCCTGGACCCGACCAAAGTGACCCGTACTGCCCTGCAGAACGCCGCTTCTGTCGCTTCCCTGATGCTGACCACCGAGTGCATGATCTCTGAAGCCCCCAAGGCTGAAGCCGCTCCGGCCATGCCCGACATGGGCGGCATGGGTGGTATGGGCGGCATGGGCATGTAATCCACGCCCGGCTCCCAAGCCCCAAAGCCCCGCAGGTGAAAGCCTGGCGGGGCTTTTTCATGGGCACATGAAGATCAAATGGAGTCAGGCTGAATCTTGACCACCCAGTAAGCGCCTTTTTCCTGCACTGCCTGAAAACGCACTTTTTGCCCAATCTGCAAGGCGTCCAGCAGCGCTGGCTCCTTGACCTGGAACACCATGCTCATGGGTGGCATGTCCAGATTCGGGATTTCGCCGTGCTTGAGCGAGACCTTGCCCGCAGACTTGTCAATGCGTCGCACCTCGGCCATCACCCAGGGCAATGCGGCAGTCGCGCCATCGCTGACACGTTGCATACCACCGCCTTGCACCATGCGGGCCTGGCCCGGGTATCGCTGGAAGCTTTTGCTGCTGCCGTCTTTTTGCACCAGCAGCACATCAAAGGCATCTTTGCGGCCCTTGTACTCCGGGCCATCCATGCCCGGGCTGCCAATGGGCATGCCCGGCACCGACAGGCCCAGCGCCACGGGTCGTTCCTTGAGCAAACGATGAATGTCGGTGGCAGGCACATGGCCCTCGATGACGTAGCCGCCGACTGTGGCGGTATGGCAGGAGCCGAGTTTTTCAGGCATGCCCAGGCGCTTGCGCGCAGCGGTATTGCCCACATCCCGCACCTCGACCTTGAAGCCGCTGGCCTGCAGGTGCTCCACCCACAGATGGCAACAGCCACAGTTCGGATCTTTCCAGACCTGAACCGTGGCAGCTTGGGCCAGTGCGCTGCGATGAAAACCGGTGGCCGCCAGCCCCAGCAGGGCTGCGGCACGAATCCATTGACGTCTTTGCATGGTGTGCTCTCCTTTACTTGACGGTGATGCGGCCGACCATGCCCGCTTCGAAGTGACCCGGGATCAGGCAGGCAAATTCAAACGTACCAGCGCGATTGAAGGTCCAGACAATATCGCCCTTTTTGCCGGGATCGACGTGGGCCATGTAGGGCTCGTCATGTTCCATGCCGGGGTGTTTTTTCATCATCTCGGCATGCGCCTTGAGCTCTTGGGGCGTGCCGATCACGATCTCGTGCAAGACCTTGCCCGCGTTCACGGCGACCAAGCGCACCGTCTCGCCCAGCTTGATTTGGATCTCCCTGGGGGCAAAGCGCATGTCATCGCTCATGCGGATCTCGATGGTGCGCTGGACCTTTTTCGGGTCTCCTGCGATGCCCCAGTCTTTTTGCTCGGCCGGCGCCTGGGCGTGGTGGTTGGCGTGGCTGGCATGGGCCGCTGGCGAATGGGCTGGTGAATGGGCTTGCGCCAGAGGCAGAGCCATGAGACCGAGGGCCAACAGTGTGGCGTTCAATGTGATGTTCATATCCAATGTCCTTGTGATGGATGTTCCAGAAAGAATGTCAGCAACAAATCAATGGTGCGAATGGCCCTGGGGCTTGCGCACCTGGCCTGCCGGCACCGCTGAAGGTGTAGCGCTCGCCTCGGGCGCCCTTGGTGTGGTCGCCACCGGACCGGTGTATTCATAAGCCTGTGTGCCCGCTGGTTGTTTGTAATCCCCCGGGTCGCTGTAGTCGCCCGTTTTTTGATCGGCCCGCACCTTGAGCGTGGTGAACATGCCACCCATCTCGATGGGGCCGTAAGGGCCGGTTCCGGTCATCATCGGGAAAGTGTTCTCGGGCAGTTCCATTTCCATCTCGCCCATGTCGGCCATGCCACGCTCGCCCATGACCATGTAGTCCGGGATGAGCTTCTGGATCTTTTGCACCAGGCCCCGGTGGTCCACGCCGATCATGGTGGGCACATCGTGGCCCATGGCCCCCATGGTGTGGTGGCTCTTGTGGCAATGCATGGCCCAGTCACCGGGCTCGTCGGCAATGAACTCCAGCTGGCGCATCTGGCCCACGGCCACATCGGTGGTCACCTCGGGCCAGCGTGCCGTCTTGGGTACGGGACCGCCGTCGGTACCGGTCACCTCGAACTCGATGCCATGAATGTGCACTGGGTGGTTGGTCATGGTCAGGTTGCCCACGCGTACCCGCACCCGGTCGTTCAAGCGAGCCACCAGCGGGCTGATGCCCGGAAACACACGGCTGTTCCAGCTCCAGATGTTCTGGTCGAGCATGGTGTTCACGTTGGGGGTTTTGGCCCCGGGCGTCACGTCGAACGCATTGAGGAGAAAGGCGTAATCGCGGTCCACCTCGGCGATCAGCGGATGCTTGGCTTTGGGGTGGGTGATCCACAAGCCCATCATGCCCATGGCCATCTGTGTCATTTCGTCGGCGTGCGGGTGGTACATGAAGGTACCCGGCCTGCGCGCCACAAACTCGTAGACATAGGTCTTGCCCACCGGGATCTGCTTCTGATTCAGACCGCCCACGCCGTCCATACCGTTAGGCAGGCGCTGGCCGTGCCAATGCACGGTGGTGTGCTCGGGCAGCTTGTTGGTGACGAAGATGCGCACCTTGTCACCTTCAACCACCTCGATCGTGGGGCCAGGGCTTTGGCCGTTGTAGCCCCACATGTTGACGACAAAGCCCGGCGCCATCTCGCGGACCACCGGCTCGGCCACCAGGTGGAACTCTTTCACGCCGTCCTTCATGCGAAAGGGCAAGGTCCAGCCGTTGAGGGTGACCACCGGCCTGTAGGGGCGTCCGGCGCCGGTCACGCCTGGCGGCGTCCAGGGCGGTGCGGTGTCGGGGCGGGTCTGGATGACGGGCTCGGGCAAGGCGGCCAGCGCGCTGCGGCTGACGGCGGAGGCGGCAACGGCCACGCCTGCGGCGGCCACGGCTTTTTGGAAAAAATCTCGGCGTTGCATGGTCAGTGTCCTGCAGGGTTGGTGGAAGGTTTGGGTGCACCAGATGTATCGCTGGCTACGGCTGGATAAGGCAAGCCCGCCAGCACGGCCACCAGGTCGGCATGGGCCAGCCACAGCTGGCGCTGTGCTTGCAAGGACGCATCCACGCTGTCGATGCGCGTGCGGGCACTGGCCAGCAGGTCCCAAGTGCTTTTGAGCATGCCGTTGTAGCGCAGCAGCGTCTCTTGCGAGAGTTCCTCGTGCAGGCGCAGCACCTGTGACTGCGTGTGCTGCGCCGTCTGTCGCGCCTGCACATAAGCATTCACTGCCAGCTGCACATCGGCACGCACCTGCCGCGCCAGCCGGTCGGCCTGCAAACGGGCTGGCCACGCCTTTTCAAAGGCATGACCCCAGCGCATATGGCGCGGGTCCCAAGCAGGCGTTTTCTGCCCGGCCAGATCGTTCATGGCTTTTTGCACCAACTGCAGCTGTTGTGCATTGAGGCCCGCCCCAGCCATCAGGCGACGGGCTTCCAGGTCTTGCACAGCCCAGCGCGAATGGGCCTGCAGCGCCTGCGACTGCAAAGCCGCGAGGTCATAGGCAGACACAACACCTTGCGCCGAAGTGTCAACCGCGGTCGCAGGCAAACCGTCTGAAGGTGCTTGCTCGGGCAGGTGCAAAGGCAACTGCTCAGCCAGCTTTTGTGCTGTCATGCCTGCTCCGATGCGCTGCCACAAGGCCTGCAGTGCACGATCGGCTTGCAGCTGCGCTTTGTCCAGCCGTGTGCGCGCATCCCACAAGGACAGCTCCTCCTGGATTTGCCGCGCACGGCTCCAGTTGCCGACCTGCGCCATGCGTTGGCCCAGTTCGGTCCCGGCTTGCGCCACCGCAAGAACGTCACGGCTGTGCGCCAGCGACTGGCGGCTGGTCACTGCGTCAACCCAGAGCTTTTGCACATCCCGGCGCACGGCCGCCATTTGCTGACGCACTTCGGCCTCCTCCAGAGCGCTCATCCCGGGCTTGAGCCACAGGGCCTCGTCCTGCAGGGCCAAGCGCTGGGCCTGAATCAGCGTCAGCTGCCCCGCGTCAGGGTGGGCGGGTGCCTCCGGCAAAGGCGGCATGTTTTTTTGTTCCCAGCGCAACACGTCCGCGTGGCCGCGGGGGAACTGCGACACGGCACGGTTGGCGTCTTGCCAGCTCAAGGCAGTGGGCGCTGCCGTCACCGATGGCGCTGGTGAATGATGGTGTTGCGCCCAAGCCGCAGACCCCATGCCTGCCAGCAGCGCAGCGCCCGCAGTCCAAGGACCCAAGGCACGTTTCAAAAGGGGCTTCATGTCAATTTCCTGAAACAGACGAACATGGCGTCCGCCCACCCGGGCGGCAAGCGGACGCACCTGTGGCGTGAGGTTCAGGAAATGGGGGGTTTGGTGAGGGGCGCAGGCGTGTGAGCGACGTGCATCCACAAGGCACCGACAGGCCATGCTTGCACTTGCGTCACCGGCAGCATCAAAGGCCACACCGCAAGACTTGCACTTTGGTGACAAACGCTGCACAGCAAACAACTGCCATCGTGACAGTCGGCGTTTTGAAGAGCACTTTCGGACTCGGCAGCCTGCCCGTGGGCCTGGTGATGCATGGGTTCAACCACGGCCTCGTGACAATCGTGGGCCGAATGGGCTTGCGCGAGTTGCACCGAACCCGCAGGATGGTGCGAAGCGCTTTGTGCCATGGGCATCCAGACACCTGCCCACAGCCGCAGGGGCATCAGGCACAGCAGGAAGCAAAGGACAAATCGACGCATGACCAAATCATAAGCCAAGGTTGGAACGCCCGACTTGGCTGGGCGGCAAACCCTTTAGCGAATGCGGCGAAGCAACTCGGCACTCGAAGCATCCAGCCCCGACACGTCACCCGAGAGGATGCGTGCATGGATGTCTTTGGCCAGCACCTTGCCCAACTCCACACCCCACTGATCAAAGCTGTTGATGCCCCACACCGAACCGCTTACAAAAACGCGGTGCTCCTGCAAAGCGATCAGCGCCCCCAAACTGGCGGGGGTCAGTTCGTCGAGCAGCACAAAGGTGCTGGGTCGATTACCGGTGAAGTGCTTGTGGCCACCTTCGTCGCTCTTGCCCAGCATCAGCGCCTGCGCCTGCGCGATCACGTTGGCCAGCAACAACTCGTGGTGATCGGCCAAAGCGTGCGTCGGCTTTTTGACCGCAATGAACTCCAGCGGCACCACGTCGGTGCCCTGGTGCAGCATCTGGAAGTAGGCGTGCTGGCCGTTGGTGCCCGGCTCGCCCCACAACACAGGCGAGGTGCCATAGGGCAGCGCCAGGCCATTGCGGTCCACGCGCTTGCCATTGCTCTCCATCTCCAGCTGCTGCAGATACGCAGGCACACGGCGCAGCGCGCTGTGGTACGGAGCAATGGAACGGCTGGTGTAGCCCAGAAAGTTGCGGTACCAGACGTCCAGCAAACCCAGCCGCACCGGCAAATTGCTGTCCAGCGGCGCGCTCTGAAAGTGCTGGTCCATGTCGTGCGCACCTGCCAGCAAGTCCTTGAAGCCTTGTGCGCCAATTGCAATCGCCACCGGCAGACCAATGGCCGACCACATGGAGTAGCGACCGCCGACCCAATCCCAAAAACCGAAGGTGGTGCTGATGCCGAATTGCGCAGCGGCTTCGACATTGGTGGTCAGCGCGGCAAAGTGGCGTGCCACGTCTTGTCCGCCCTGCGCGTTGAACCAGGCCAGCGCCGAGCGGGCGTTGGTCATGGTTTCGATGGTGGTGAAGGTTTTGGACGCGATGAGGAACAGGGTGTTTTGCGCTTTCAGGTTTTTCAGCACCGCCGCCAGCTCATGCCCATCCACATTGGACACAAAGTGAAAGCGCTTGCCTGGCAACACAAAGTCCTGCAGCGCCAGCACCGCCATTTGCGGCCCCAGGTCGGAGCCGCCGATGCCGATGTTCACCACATCGGTGATCGCGTCGTCGGCACGTACATGCTCGGCATACGCCAGCATGGCGTTCAGCGTCTCGTGCACCTGCGCCAATGGCGCGGCCAGCTTGCCTTGCAGGCTTCCGGCGGGTTGGCGCAAGAGCCAGTGCATCACACCCCTGCCTTCGGTGTTGTTGATGGGCTCACCCCTGAACATCGCATCGCGGTGTTCAGCCAAACCCGTCTGCTCGGCCAGCGTCAGCAGCAAGGCCTCGGTCGCCTCATCGGTATGGTTTTTTGACAGGTCTGCAAACAGGTACGGTGCGCTTTGGCTCAAGCGACTTGCACGCTGTACGTCAAGCTTGAAAGCCTCACGCAGGTCAAAGTCACCGAACACCTGCGCATGGGTTTGCAAGGCTGTCCAGGCTGGGGTGTGGTCACATCGCATGACTCAGGCCTTTAACATCAGAGCTTCAAGCTTGAAGGCATCCGCGCAGAAAGCGCGGATGCCTTCAGCCAGCTTCTCAGTGGCCATGGCGTCTTCGTTCAGGGCCAGGCGGAACGAGGCTTCATCGAAAGACACAGCAGGCAGATCCATTGCCTTGGCCACATCGGCATTGAGCGCTTGAGGCAAAGGTGCCTCTGTAGCGGCCAGCTGGGCCAGCAAATCGGGGCTGATGGTGAGCAAATCGCAACCGGCCAGCGCGGTGATCTGACCCACGTTACGGAAAGACGCGCCCATCACTTCGGTGCGGATACCGTGCTTTTTGTAATGGTTGTAGATGGCTGTGACCGACTTCACACCGGGATCGTTGGCGCCAGTGTTGTCAGCCTCCACCCAATTGGCCCCTGCAGATTTTTTGTACCAGTCGTAAATGCGACCTACGAAAGGCGAGATGAGTTGCACGCCCGCCTGACCGCAAGCCACCGCCTGGCAAAAAGCGAACAGCAAAGTCAGGTTGCAGCGAATGCCTTCCTTTTCCAGCTCCGCTGCGGCCTGAATACCTTCCCAGGTGGAGGCAATCTTGATCAAAACCCGATCGCGCCCGATGCCTTGCGCTTCGTACAGCGCCATGATGCGGCGCGCACGCGCCACCGTGGCTGCGGTATCAAAACTCAAACGTGCATCCACCTCTGTGGACACACGGCCCGGCACGTGTTTGAGGATTTCCTGGCCAAAACGCACCAGCAAATGGTCCATGACCACATCCAGCGCTTGCCCCTTGTGCGCAGCCACCGTCTCGCTCAGCAGCGGCGCATATTCGGGCTTTTGAACCGCCTTGAGAATAAGCGACGGGTTGGTTGTCGCATCCTGCGGCTTGAACTGCGCCAGTTGCAAAAAGTCGCCAGTGTCGGCAACCACCGTGGTGTGTGTTTTGAGGGCTTCGAGTTGGTTCATGGCTGTACGTTTTGTAAGTGCTTGAATTATCTTTGAAACAAAGTTACATGACAAATTCATATTCAGGTAACCCGATGGTTTGATGAAAGCTGCCTTTGGTTTTGCAAACGATTGTTTCGCTCCATAATCGCAACAATGAGTCGCGTCACCAGCAAGCCCACCAGACTACAAATGGCAGATATTGCCCGAATGGCTGGGGTATCAGCATCAACTGTTTCAAGGGCACTGAGCGGGAGCTCGCTTGTCAATGCCGAGACAAAAGAGCGAATCGGCGACCTAGCCCGGCGAATGAACTACCAGGTCAATATCGGTGCCGCCAACCTCCGAAAAGGTGCCATTCGCAACGTAGGCGTCATCGTCCTCGGCCAAAGCTTGCAATCCATTTCAGATCCATTCATTTTGAGTCTGATCGGTCATATTGCAGATGCGCTCGATGCCAAGGGTCTCAATTTGCTACTTCAGCGCATTACGCCCGAACGAGAGCCTGACATCGCCCAACTCTACGCAACAGGACAAGTCTCCGGCCTGCTCATCATCGGTCAGCTTACGCGGCATGAAACCCTCAACGAGCTCCATGACCAACACGTCCCCATGGTGGTCTGGGGAGCAAAGCTTCCTGATAGCCACTACCCTGTCGTCGGTGGGGACAACTACCTGGGCGGCTTGCTGGCAACCAGCCATCTTGTGGAGCAAGGTTGTCGTGAATTGGCGTTTCTGGGTGATGTGCAACATCCCGAGGTGATGCTTCGCTATCAAGGCTATCTGCAAGCCCATGTTCTCGCAGGCCTCCAAGCCGACCCACGCTTGTACAAACCCATCACATTTGGCGATCAGGCCATGCGTCAAACGCTGAGTGATTGGCTCGAACACGGCGTTCACTTCGACGGTATTCTGGCCACCAGTGACGTTGCAGCCCATTCCCTGATTGCTGCACTGAAGGAAAAGCAACTGTCGGTGCCCGAAGATATTCGCGTCGTTGGCTATGACGATGTACAAATGTCCTCCTATCTACACCCAACACTGACATCTGTTCGACAACCTACCGAGCAGGCAGGCCACATCATGGTCGAACTGTTGCTGAGGCGCTTGAACCATGAGGACGTACAGTCCGTGATGTTGCCAACCACACTGAGCATCCGGGAAAGCAGCACCGCTTTGACCAACGCCTGACCACCTCCCAGCGCCGCGCCGCACATAACGCTGCTGCGCCCGTAATGAAATTACCGAAATAAACACTTTTTGATGCAACAAAATTACGGGTAAACCCCAAATTGCAATCGTTTGCAAAACGGTCAAAATACGCCTACAGCCCAATCATCACGGCTGTTCCCAACCCGTTAACGATGGAGACACATCCCATGAAATTCAAGCTCAAAACAATTGCTTTGGCCGCTCTGGCCCCATTGGCTTTGGCCAGCGCCCAAGCCGCCACCATCACCATTTCCTGCGGCTCTGTTGGCCAGGACTTCGAGTTCTGCAAGAAGACCACCGCCGAATGGGCCGCCAAGACCGGTAACGAAGTCAAGCTGTTCACCATCCCCAACAGCACCACCGACATCCTGGCCCTGTTCCGCCAGATGTTCGCCGCCAAATCCACGGATCTGGACGTGATCAACGTCGACGTGGTCTGGCCCGGCGTCATCAAAGACCACCTGATCGACCTCAAGCCCTACAGCAAAGGCGCTGAAAAGAGCCACTTCCCCGCCATCGTGGCCAACAACACCGTGGACGGCAAGCTGCTGGCCATGCCCTGGTTCACCGATGCCGGCCTGCTGTTCTACCGCAAGGACCTGGTTGAAAAATACGGCGCCAAAGCCCCCACCACCTGGGAAGAGCTGGCAGCCACCGCCAAGAAAATCCAGGACGGCGAGCGTGCCGCCGGCAACAAGGACTTCCAGGGCTTCGTCTTCCAGGCCAAAGCCTACGAAGGCCTGACCTGTGACGCCGTCGAGTGGATCCACTCCTACAAGGGTGGCAACATCGTCAACGACAAGGGCGAAATCACCATCAACAACCCTGGCGCCGTCAAAGCCCTCAAAACCGCTGCTTCCTGGATTGGCACCATCGCTCCTCAAGGCGTGCTGAACTACGCTGAAGAAGAAGCCCGTGGCGTGTTCCAGAACGGCAACGCCGCCTTCATGCGCAACTGGCCTTATGCCTGGTCGCTGGGCAACGGCAAGGACAGCAAGATCGCCGGCAAGATTGGCGTCTCCGCGCTGCCCAAAGGCGGTGCTGACGGTCAAAACGCTGCCACCCTGGGCGGCTGGCAGCTGGCTGTTTCCAAGTACTCCAAGAACCCCGAAGCCGCTGCTTCCCTGGTCATGTACATGACCAGCCCCGAAGTGCAAAAAGAGCGCGCCATCAAGGGTTCCTACAACCCCACCATCGCCTCGCTCTACCAGGACAAGGACGTGCTGGCCGCCAACCCCTTCTTTGGCAGCCTCTACAACGTCTTCACCAGCGCCGTGCCCCGTCCCGCCACGGCCACGGGTCTGAAGTACCCCGAGGTCAGCGCCGCCTTCTGGAACGCCACCTCTGACGTGCTCTCCGGCAAAGCCAGCGCTGAAGACAGCCTGAAGAAACTGGAAGGCAAACTCAAGCAGATCAAGCGCAACGCCTGGTAATCTGACTGAGCCCACCGGCCGGCTGCGGGCCATTCGCTTGCAGCCGGCTTTTTCCTTTGAAACATACGCTCCATGAACAACAAGACCCGAACCGCCTGGCTGTTTCTGGCCCCCATGCTGATCGTGCTGTTGCTGGTGGCCCTGTGGCCGCTGGGACGCACCATCTGGTTCAGCTTCACGGATGCCAACATCAACAACCTCGACGCTGCCAAATTCATCGGCTTCGAAAACTACTTTGGCGAATACGGGCTGTTTGCCAACCCCAATTACACCGATGGCTTCTGGTCCAGCGACTGGGGCACAGCCATCGTCAACACCCTCAAGTTTTCCGTCGTCTCGGTCACCATCGAAACCCTGATGGGACTTGGCGTGGCCATGCTGCTCAACCAGGAATTCAAGGGCCGCGCCTGGGTGCGCGCCGCCGTGCTGGTCCCTTGGGCCATCCCGACCATCGTCTCCGCAAAAATGTGGGGCTGGATGCTGCACGACCAGTTTGGCGTCATCAACCAATGGCTGGTGGACTGGGGCCTGCTGGCTGAAAAACTCGCCTGGACCGCCGACCCCGACTTTGCGCTGTGGACCGTGGTCGCTGTCGACGTCTGGAAAACCACCCCCTTCATGGCGCTGCTGATCCTGGCCGCGCTGCAAACCCTGCCCAAGGACTGCTACGAAGCCGCCAAGGTCGACGGTGTGCACCCCCTGCGCGTGTTCTGGAAAGTGACCTTGCCCCTGATCAAGCCCGCGCTCATGGTGGCGGTGATCTTCCGCCTGCTCGACGCGCTGCGCGTGTTTGACCTGATCTATGTGCTGACCTCCAACAACAACAGCACGATCTCCATGTCCGGCTTTGTGCGCCGCGAAATGGTGGACAACGGCTACATGGGCTACGGCTCGGCGGCCTCGACCGCCCTGTTCCTGATCATCGGCCTGTGCACCGTGGCCTACATCAAGCTTGGCCGCATGAAGATGGCGGAGGACTGACCCCATGAAAACCCCGTTGTTTGGGCGCATCGCCCTCTACCTGGCAGCCACAGTGGTGGTGTTGCTCTCGGTCTACCCGTTTCTGTACGCAGTGACCACTTCGTTCAAAAGCGGCGGCGCCTTGTTCGAGCCCACGCTCTGGCCGTCTTCCTGGTCACTGGACAACTACATCTCCTTGTTCACCCTGGCCGAGCAACCCTTTGGCCGCCACATCTTCAACTCCATCATGGTCTCGGTGCTGGTGGTGGTGATTTCGCTGTTCATCGGCGTCACCGCCGCCTATGCGCTCGGCCGCATCCAGTTCAAGGGCCGCGGTCTGCTGCTGACCACGGTGCTGTCGGTGTCCATGTTTCCGCAGGTGGCGGTGCTGGCCGGCATGTTCGAGCTGATCCGCTTTCTGGGGATCTACAACAAGGCCCTAGGTCTGGTGCTGCCCTACATGATCTTCACCCTGCCCTTCACGGTGTGGGTGCTGACCACCTTCATGAAGCAGCTGCCCAAAGAGCTGGAAGAAGCGGCCATCATGGACGGTTGCAGCCCCTGGCGCATCATCAAGGACGTGTTCATGCCCCTGCTGTGGCCCGCTCTGGTGTCCACTGGCCTGTTGGCCTTCATCGCAGCGTGGAACGAATTTCTCTTTGCGCTGACCTTTGTGCTCGACAACAACGAGCGCACTGTGCCTGTGTCCATTTCGCTCATCTCAGGCGCCAGCAAATACGACATCCCCTGGGGCAACATCATGGCCGCCTCCGTGCTGGTGACGCTGCCACTGATCGCTCTGGTACTGATCTTCCAGAAAAAAATCGTTTCGGGCCTGACTGCTGGCGCGGTCAAAGGCTGAGTCTCATCCAAGAACCCTCATGAACAAAGCACCCAACAACAACTGGTGGCGCGGCGGCGTCATCTACCAAATTTATCCACGCTCCTACCAGGACAGCAATGCCGATGGCATCGGCGACCTGCCCGGCATCACCGCCCGGCTGGAGCACATTGCCAAACTTGGTGCCGACGGCATCTGGCTCTCGCCCTTCTTCAAAAGCCCGATGAAGGACTTTGGCTACGACGTCAGCGACTACTGCGACGTCGACCCGATGTTCGGCACCCTGGCCGACTTCAAAGCCCTGGTTGAGCGCGCCCACGCACTGGGCCTGAAAGTCATGATTGACCAAGTGCTCTCGCACAGCAGCGACCAACACCCCTGGTTTGTGGAAAGTCGGGCCAGCCGCAACAACCCCAAGGCCGACTGGTACATCTGGGCTGACGCCAAGAGTGACGGCAACCCGCCCAACAACTGGCTGAGCATTTTTGGCGGCAGCGCCTGGCAGTGGGACACACGTCGCTGCCAGTACTACATGCACAACTTCCTCACCAGCCAGCCCGACCTGAACTTCCACAACCCCGAAGTGCAGCAGGCCCTGTTGGACTCGGTCAAGTTCTGGCTGGACCTGGGCGTGGACGGCTACCGCCTGGACACCGCCAACTTCTATTTCCACGACCAGCAGTTGCGCGACAACCCGCCGCGTGGCGAGCCGCCGCGCGACAACCCGGACCCGGCCGTCAACCCCTTCAACCCCTACGCCTGGCAGTGGCACCAGTTCGACAAGAGCCGCCCCGAGAACCTGCCCTTTTTGCAAAAGCTGCGCGCCCTGCTCGACCAATACCCCGACACCACCATGGTCGGCGAAATTGGCGACGACGACGGCCTGGCCCGCGTGGCCGAATACACCAGCGGTGGCGACAAGTTGCACATGGCCTACTGCTTTGACCTGCTGGGCGAGCCGCACAGCGCACCTTTCCTTCAAGGCGTGCTGCAACGCTTTACCGAAGTGGTGGGTGACGGCTGGCCATGCTGGGCCCTCTCCAACCACGACTGCGTGCGCTCAGCCACCCGCTGGGGTGGCGTGCAGCCCGACCCCCGCCTGCTGCGCCTGGCCGCCGCCTTCCAGGTCAGCTTGCGTGGCACGGTGTGCCTGTACCAAGGCGAAGAGCTCGGCCTGCCCGAAGCCAACGTCGCTTTTGAAGACCTGCAAGACCCCTATGGCATCACCATGTGGCCCGAATACAAAGGCCGTGACGGTTGCCGCACACCCATGCCCTGGAAGGGCGACGCACCGCACGCCGGTTTTTCCGATGCCTCACGCACCTGGTTACCGCTGGATGCCGCCCACCGCGCCCTGGCAGTGGACCAGCAAGCGGGCCACCCTGGCAGCCTGCTGGGCTACTTCACCCAGCTGCTGGCCTGGCGCAAACAGCAACCCGCGCTGATCCACGGCAGCATGACCGTCTGGCCCAGCCACCCGCAGGTGCTGGTGTTCGAACGCGAACACCAAGGCCAGCGCGTGCTGTGCGCTTTCAATTTCAGCGATGCACCTGCCCTTATCGAACTGCCTGCAAGCTGGCAACAAGCCCATACCTTGAGCGGCAGCGGCTTGGCTGGCGGCCAACACCAGGGCAGCGCCCTGCACTTTGAACCCTGGGGCGGTCTGCACCTGCAGGCCTGACGCCCACATACGAGGAACACACCATGTCCCGCATTGAATTCAAGAATGTCTGCAAGCGCTACGCCGAGGGCCTGCCGCTGACCATCCACAACGCCAACCTCACCATCGAAGACGGTGAGTTCTGCGTTTTCGTTGGCCCCTCGGGTTGCGGCAAATCCACCTTGCTACGCATGGTGGCTGGCCTGGAGGACATCAGCAGCGGCGACCTGTCGATCGGCGGCGAACGTGTCAATGACTTGGCTCCTGCACGACGTGGCGTGGCCATGGTGTTCCAGAGCTACGCGCTCTACCCGCACATGACGGTGCGCGAGAACATGGGCTTTGGCCTCAAAGTGTTTGGCGCGAACGCCGCAGACATCGACAAGAAAGTGCGTGAAGCCGCCGAGATCCTGCAACTCACCCACCTGCTCGACCGCTTGCCCAAAGCACTTTCTGGTGGTCAGCGTCAACGTGTGGCGATTGGGCGCGCGATCGTCAAGGAACCGCGTGTGTTCCTGTTTGACGAGCCGCTGTCCAACCTCGACGCGGCCCTGCGTGTGCAAACCCGACTGGAAATCGCCAAGCTGCACCACCGCATTGGCACCGCCAGCATGATCTACGTCACCCACGACCAGGTCGAAGCCATGACCCTGGCCGACAAGATCGTGCTGCTGCGCGCCGGTGAAGACGTGCAGACCAAAGGGTCGATTGCCCAGGTCGGCTCGCCGCTCACCCTCTACCACCGCCCGGCCAGCCTGTTTGTGGCCGAATTCATCGGCTCGCCCAAGATGAACATCCTGCAGGGCACACTGGAACAAGCCAATGCCATGACCAGTCAGCTGCGTGTCCACGGCACGCCTTTTGAAGCCGCTGTGAACGCCACGCGCCTGGCTGCCGGAGCCAGCGTGTCGGTCGGCATCCGCCCCGAAGACATGCGGCTGGCCGCTGGTCCAGGGGCCAATGTGCTCAGTGGCCACATTGAACACATCGAAAAGCTCGGCGAAGCCTCGTTGCTGTACTTGAACACCCCTGCGTCCACGCAACTGGTCACCGTCAAGGTGGAAGGCACCACCGCCCAGCGCACTGGCGATACGGTGCATGTGCAGTGCCCAACCGAGAGCCTGCACGTGTTCGACGCCGAAGGCGACGCCTGTCACCGCACGCCCGAGCTGCCAGCATGACCCTGCCCGCCTGAGCCTGCACCATGTCCAAGCGCCTGCCGATCGACTTTCGCGCTGCGGTTGTCTACCAGATCTACCCCCGCAGCTTTTGCGACAGCAATGGTGACGGCATCGGTGATCTGCCCGGCATCACCGCCAAGCTGGACCATTTGCAGGCTTTGGGCGTCAACGTGGTCTGGCTCTCGCCGATCTACGCATCGCCGCAAGACGACAACGGCTACGACATCAGCGACTACCGCGCCATCGCACCCGAGTTCGGCACCCTGGCCGAGTTTGATGCCATGCTCGCGGCCATGCATCAGCGTGGCATCCGGCTGATGATGGACCTGGTGGTCAACCACAGCTCTGACGAACACGCCTGGTTCCAGCAGGCCCGCAGCAGCCGAGACAACCCCTATCACGACCACTACATCTGGCGCGAGCCGCGCATCGGTGACGATGGCCATCGTCAGCCTCCAACGAACTGGGAAGCCGCCTTCAATGGCTCGGTCTGGGAGTGGAACGAGGCCACTGGCGAGTACTACCTGCACATGTTCAGCCGCAAGCAGCCGGACCTGAACTGGGAAAACCCCCGCCTGCGCTCTGAGGTCTACGACATCATGCGCTTCTGGCTGGACCGGGGCGTGGACGGCTTTCGGATGGACGTGATCAACATGATCAGCAAGCCCTGGCGCGAAGACGGCAGCCTGCCGGACGCGCCTGTGGTGCGCCCAGGCTTTTTGCAGCCGGGCTTTGCCCTGAGTTGTAACGGCCCGCGCCTGCACGAATTTCTGGCCGAAATGCGACGCGACGTGCTGGACCACTACCCCGGCTGCATCACCGTGGGCGAAGCGCCGCTGGCCACTGTTGAAGAAGGCCGCGCACTCACCCACCCGACAACCGGCGCACTGAACATGCTGTTCCAGTTCGAGCACATGGATCTGGACAGCGTTGGTGGCCATGTGAGCGGCAAATGGGCGCTCAAACCCCTGGACTTGCGCGACATGAAGCGCACCATGCAGCGCTGGCAAGACGCCCTCGATGGGCAAGGCTGGAACAGCCTGTACCTGAGCAACCACGACCAGCCCCGCCCCGTTTCGCGTTTTGGCAACGACAGCCCCGCGCACCGCGTGGCCAGCGCCAAGATGCTGGGCACCTGGCTGCATGGTTTTCAGGGCACACCCTATGTGTACCAGGGCGAAGAACTGGGCATGACCAACGTTGCCTTCGCCAGCGTGGACGATTACCAGGACATCGAAATCCGCAACTACTGGCGCACCGCCGTCATCGAGCGCGGTGAAGACCCCGCGCAAGTGCTGCGCAGCATCCACGCCAAAGGCCGCGACAACGCCCGCACACCCATGCCCTGGCGCGCTGATGCGCCTCAGGCCGGATTTACCAGCGGCACACCCTGGCTTCAGCTCAACGCCAACTGGCCCGAGGTCAATGCACACACTGCAGCGCAAGACCCCGACTCGGTGTTCCACCACTACCGCCGCCTGATCGCCCTGCGCCAGCAGCACCCCATTCTGGCGCTGGGCCAGACCACTCTGTTGCTGCCCGAGCACCGCCACATTGACGTCGTCCTTCGGCAATGGCAGAACCAAAGCTGGCTGATCCTCAGCAATTGGAGCGATGCCATCCACACCGTAGACCTGCCGCACAACCTGGTCACGAGGCCAGCCCAACTGCTGCTGGGCAATGGGCCAGCGCGACGCGGTTTGGCTGACGAGCGCCACCACGGCGACGCCGCCATTGCGCTGAACACTCTGCAGTTGCAGCCCTGGGAAGCCTTGATCGTTTCACTCGCCTGAAGGGCCTCTGCAGTTTTTCGCACCGGTGATGTAACCCTGCTTGCCAAAGACATGAAACAAAGTTACATTACATTCCTGTTGTTTCATGTAACCCAATAACCAACATGGCATTCGATCTCGTTTTCTTTGGCGGCACCGGCGACCTCGTCTGGCGCAAACTCATGCCCGCCCTGTTCCAGGCCTTCCGTCACGGCACTTTGCCTGAGGGTGGGCGCATCATCGGCGTGGGCCGCGATGACCTGAGCGACCAGCAGTACCGCGACAACATCCAGGCCAAGTTCGCACAGGTCGATGGTGACAAGCGCCCCAACAACGAAGAGTTCGCCCGCTTTGCCGCCCTGCTGTGCTATGTGCGCATGGACCTGTCCAAACCCGAAGACTACGCCGGTCTCAAAGCCCGTCTGGCCGAGCGCCAGACTGACAGCGTGGTCATGTACCTGTCCACCGCGCCGAGCCTGTTCACCACGGTGTGCGAGCAACTCGCCGTCAGTGGTCTGAACACCGCCAAAACACGCATCGTGCTCGAAAAGCCGCTGGGCCACGACCTGGCGTCCAACCGCGCGATCAACGCAGCCGTGGGCAAGGTCTTCAAGGAACAGCAGATCTTTCGCATCGACCACTACCTGGGCAAGCCCTCGGTGCAAAACCTGTTTGCACTGCGATTTGGCAACGCGCTGTTCGAGCCGCTGTGGCGGCGCGAGCACATCGCCAACATCCAGATCACCATGGCCGAAGAGCTCGGCGTCGAAAAGCGTGGCGGCTTTTACGAAGGCACCGGTGCGATGCGCGACATGGTGCAAAACCACGCGCTGCAACTGCTGTGCGCGATTGCGATGGAGCCGCCCATCAACGCCCACGCTGACGCCATCCGTGACGAAAAGCTCAAGGTGCTGCGCGCCCTCAAGCGCTGGACCCCCGAAACACTGAGCCAGCACGTGATCCGCGGCCAGTATGGAGCCGGCAATGTGGATGGCCAAGCCGTACCCGCTTACCGGGATGAGCAAGGCGTCGACCCTGCGAGCAACACCGAAACCTTTGTCGCACTGCGCACCGAAATTGCCAACTGGCGCTGGGCCGGCGTGCCGTTTTACATCCGCACCGGCAAACGCATGGCCTCGCGCGAGGCGCACATCGAAATCAACTTCCGTCAAACTCCGCACCAGATCTTCCAGAGCCCTGCTGGCCAGGTCAACAAACTCGTCATTCACTTACAGCCGAAAGATGGTCTGGAGCTGCACCTGTTTGCCACCGGTCAAAGCAAGCGCGGCGCCGGCAGCGGCAACCAAAGCCTGACGCCGGTCCATCTGGATCTGGACTTTGACAGCCGCTTCGGCAGCGAGCGCGTGGGCGCCTACGAGCGCCTGCTGCTCGACGTGCTCGACGGTCGCCTCAACCTTTTTGTACGCAGTGATGAGCAGGAAGAAGCCTGGCGTTGGGTCGAACCCATCCTGCAGCACTGGGCCGCCGATCCAGTGGGCCCACGCCCCTATGCCGCAGGCACCTGGGGCCCTAGCGCCTCCAGCGCCATGATCGCCCGTGACGGCTTTTGCTGGAGCGAGGAAAGCTGAGACCGCTCCTACAATGAGCTGAATATTTCTGGAGACCGCCATGCTCGACCGCATCAAGGCATCACTACCCTCTCTGGCCCCAGCTGAACAGCGCGTGGGCAAACTGGTACTGGCCGACCCGCGCGCGTTTGCCAACCTGCCTGTAACCGAGCTGGCCGATCGCGCCCACGTCAGCAAGCCCACCGTGGTCCGTTTTTGCCGCAGCATGGGCTATGACGGCCTGTCCGACTTCAAACTCAAACTCGCGGGCAGCGTGAGCGAAGGCGTACCCTTCATTCACCGCAGTGTCGATGTGGACGACAAGACCAGCGACATTGCCGTCAAGGTCATTGACAACACCGTGGCAGCTTTCCTCAAGTACCGCAACGACGCCAGCTCCTTCGCGCTGGAGCACGCTGCCCAGGCCCTGGCCGACACGCAAAAAACCGGCCGCCGCATCGAGTTTTATGGTGTGGGCAACTCCGGCATCGTGGCGCAGGATGCGCAGCACAAGTTCTTCCGCCTGGGTGTGCACGCCATCGCCTACAGCGACGGGCACATGCAGGTCATGAGCGCCTCCATGCTGCAGCCCGGTGACTGCGTGGTCATCATTTCCAACTCGGGCCGTACCCGCGACCTGATGGACGCCTGCGACATTGCCAAAAAGCGCGGCGCCACCACCATCGTGATCACTGCCAGCGGCTCGCCCCTGGCCAGCGCTGGCAACATCCACCTCACCGCCGACCACCCGGAGGGCTACGACAAATACAGCCCCATGGTCTCGCGCCTGCTGCACTTGCTGATCATCGACATCCTGGCCACCACCGTGGCCCTGCGCCTGGGTGAGACCCTGCAACCCCTGCTGCGCGACATGAAGAACAACCTGCGCAACAAGCGTTACACCTGAGGCCAGCCGCCATGCATATCGCCGTCATGGGCGCCGGTGCCGTGGGCTGCTACTACGGCGGCCTGCTGGCGCGTGCGGGCCACACCGTCACCCTCATTGCCCGCCCGTCGCATGTGCAGGCCATTGCCGCGCACGGCCTTCGCCTGCAAACCGCCACGTCTGACGAGCACATTGCCCTGAACGCCAACAGCGATGTGGCTGCGCTCAAAGATGCCGAGCTGGTGCTGTTTTGCGTCAAGTCCTCCGACACCGAAAGCGCAGGCGCTCAAATGAAGGCCTACCTGCGCAAAGACGCCACCGTGCTCAGCCTGCAAAACGGCGTGGACAACGCACAGCGTTTGCAAGCCGTGCTCGGCCAGGACGTGATTGCCACCGTGGTTTACGTGGCCACCGCCATGGCCGGTCCCGGCCATGTGCAGCACTTCGGCCGCGGCGATCTGGTGCTGGGTCAACACGCTCGCAGTGAACAACTGGCACAGCTGCTCAGCGAAGCTGGCATTCCCAGCACGGTCTCGAACAATGTGCAAGGCGCCTTGTGGACCAAGCTCATCATCAACTGCACCTACAACGCTGCCAGCGCCATCACCCAACGCCCCTATGGCGAGCTGGTGCAGCAACCGGGCATGTGGCAGCTCATGCGAAGCGCCCATGACGAATGCATCGCCGTGGCACACGCAGCAGGCGTGAGACTGGACGCCCCGCTGTGGCCCATGATCGAAAACATTGCCCGCACCATGCAGGGCCAGTATTCATCGACCGCGCAAGACCTGCAAAAAAACAAAGCCACCGAGATTGACCATCTCAATGGCTTCATCGTGCGGCAAGGCCAGCAGCTGGGTGTGGCCACACCGGTCAATGCAGCGCTGCAGACCCTGGTCAAGGCCTTGCAGCCTTGAGACTTCTTTAAAGATCCAGCGTCAGTCGCGCGGTTTTGCTGCGTGAGCAGCAGGGCATGATCTGGTCGCCTTTTTCCTGTTCTTCAGGCAGGAGGTAACTGTCCCAATGGTCGGGCGTGCCGCACAGCACCTTGGTGACACAGGTGCCGCAAATGCCTTCCGAACACGAAAACGGCACCTCCACCCCCGCATCCAGCAAAGCCTGCAACAAGGTTTTGTCTGCCGGCACCTGCACCGTGATGCCACGTTGCGCCAGCTGCACCTCAAACGCAGCGCCGTCTTCGATCAAAGGGTTGTCTTGCGCGCTCATGCGGCCTCCTGTTGTTCTTGTGCCAAAAAGCGGTCGATCACGCGGCGCGCCTGCACACCCCCCGAGTCGATGTTGAGCATCAGCAATTTACGCTCGGGCCAGCGCAGCAGGTTGGCTTGCTGGCGCTCCAGCATCTCCATGTCTTCACCAAAAATCGTGCCCTGGCCTTTGCGGATGCTGTCGGTCAGCGCCGCGTCGTCGGGCTTGAAATTACGCGCCATGCCCCAGTGGTACCAGTGCGAGGTTTCGGTCTCGGGCGTGATGAAGTCCACCACTACGCTGTAGGCCTTTTTGTCTGCCGGTGCGTCAAAGCCACCGTGCCCCTGCAAGGCCACGCCCACGTCAATCATGATGTGGCTCGGCGGCGTAAAGCGGCAAATCTGCCAGCGGTCCACCTTGGCTTCGGGGTCCAGGCCATTGGCCTGCATCGCCATGCGCCAGAACGGCGGCGCCTGAATGCCTTCCATGTGCCGCTGCAGCACCACCTTGTCGCCGTCCACCTTGGTATCGCAAGGTGTTTCGTCAATCTCGGGCTGGCCAATGCTGGTGGCGTGCACATAGGTCTCGTGCGTCAGGTCCATCAGGTTGTCGATCATCAGGCGGTAGTCGGCCTTGACGTGGTACAGCCCACCGCCATAAGCCCAGGCCGGGTCGTCGAAAAAGCTGAACACCGGCATCTGCGCCACGTCGGCCTTGCTCTGATCGCCAGGCCACACCCACACAAAACCGTAACGCTCCACCACCGCATAACTCTTGACCGCCGGGAAGCCCCGCACCCGCTGTCCCGGCATGCTCACGGCCTTGCCTGTCCCGTCCATTTCCAGGCCGTGGTAGCCGCAGCGCAGCTGGCCTTTGCACACCTTGCCCAGCGACATGGGCGCGCCGCGGTGCGGACAAAAATCTTCTACCGCCACCACCTTGCCACTGCCGTCACGGAAGAACGCCATCTTCTCGTTGCAAATGGTTCGGCCCAGAGGCTTGTCGTCCAAGGCGTCCAGATCGGCCAGGGAACAGGCCACATACCAGGTGTTCATCACAAACATATCCATCTCCGCACTCAAAGCCCGGCTCAGGCCGAGCGAATCAATTGCACGCCGGGCAAGCCCTGCCCGGCCGGTGCGCGCAACGCCTGCTGCATGTTTTGCCGCGCCAGTCGCGAGTGCTCGCGCATCAAGGCCTCGGCACGCCCAGCCTCGCGCCGCGCTATGGCCTCCAGCACCTGTCGGTGCTGGTACTGCGCCACCACCAGCGCATCACGCGCCGCCGCATCGCCCACACGCACGCCCACAAAACCCGAAGGCGAGGCAAACGGCAGCGCCGCCGCCCGCTCAATTTCATTGCGCAGCACCTCGCTGCCCGGCATCTCGGTCAACAAACGGTGAAAACGCGCATTGAGCTCCACATAGCGAGAGAACATCGCCTCGCTCAGCGACGCATCGCGCAGCGCCTCGTCAATCTCGTCCAGACAGGCACGGGCCTGCTCCAGTACCGCAGCGCGCACACCACGCTCGGCCGCCAGCCGCACCGCCAAACCTTCCAACGTGCCACGCAGCTCAATGGCGTCGGCCACCTCCTGCTCGGAAAACGTGCGCACCACAAACCCGCCGTTGGGCAGGGCTTGCAGCAAGCCTTCTTGCGCCAGCTTGACCAGCGCCGCACGCACCGGCGTTCGTGACACGCCCAAGCGCTGCGCCAGCATCACCTCGGTCACGCGGCCACCCGCAGGCAAGTCCCCAGCGAGCACCCATTCGCGCAAGCGCAGCTGCGCCTTGACCGCCGCAGAAGCGGAGTCTTCCAGCGCACCATCGGGCTCGGTTTGACGTCGCAAGGCATTCATGCCGCAAATTTCTTTGGGTCGTAATGTATACAAGGAATCCCGAACAATCCCCTAATTTGCACAATATTTAAGCAAATTAGGGTTTTTCTGTATGCAATCAGGCAGGCCAGTAGAGGCGCACCCGCGTCCCTCGTCCATCGCGCACGGGGCTGTGCACTTGCACCTGCGCGCCGTGCTGACGCGCAATTTCCTGAACAATGGCCAGGCCCAGGCCACTGCCACTGACACCCACCGCAGCAGCGCGGTAAAAACGCTCGAACACATGGGCTTGATGCTCGGATGCGATACCCGGACCGTTGTCCTCCACCTCCAGGCTGTGCGGCCCCACCCTGACGGTGATGTGCACCCCGCGCCCGCCATGGTGCATGGCATTGTCAATCAGGTTGGCCAAGGCCTCCTGCAGCAACAAGGCATTACCGTGCACCACCACACGCGAGGTCAGCGCCTCAAACCCCAGATCATCGCCCCGCTCGTGAGAACGCCACAAATGGTCTTCCGTGACCTGCCGGGCCAACGCCACCAGCTCGACTTCGGTGCTCTTGTCCATGTCCGGCCCATGCTCAGCGCGGGTCAGGCTCAAAAGCTGCGCGGTCAGCCGCACGGCATCGTCGGTGGTGCGCTGCGCCGCCTGCAGCAAGGCCGGGTCGCGCTCGGCAGGGGTTTGGCGTTGCATCAAGCCCAGCTGCGTCTTGAGTGCGGTCAGCGGCGTGCGCAGCTGGTGCGCAGCGTTGTCCAGAAAACGCTTACGAATACCGATCAGGCGCCCCAGACGCTGGGTATAGCCATTGATGGCGCCCACCAGAGGCTGCAGCTCGCGCGGCCAAGGACGGTCGGGCAAGCTGCGCAAATCGTCATCGGCTTTGGATTCCATCAGGTCACGCAACTGGTGCAAAGGCCTGACCGCACGGCGCACCGCCAAAGACACAAACACCGCCGCCGCCACGAGCAGCAAAGCCTGGCTGCCCAAGGTCTCGAGCAAGATGGTTTGAATCAAGGCATCGCGTGCCTCGCGGGTTTCCACCACCGTCACATGCAACACCGGCGAGTCCACCCCATCGGTGGGCAAGACATGCGTCAAGCGGGCCAAGCGCACAGGCAAGGTGTTGTAGCGCGCATCTGCAAACTCCACCAAAGCAAAAAAATGCACCCGCTCCACGTTCGCCCCCGGTGCGGGCAAATCGTCGGCGCCCAGCAAGGTGCGGCCCTGCGCATCGCTGACCTGGTAGAACAAGCGCGAGCCGGTATGGTTTTCGAACAAATAGCCGGTGCCCGGACGCATCTGCAACACCAGCCGTCCGTTGTGGGACTGCAGGTCTTCCGCCAGGGTGCGCGCAGCCAGATACAAAGAGCGGTCGTAAGCCTCGTTGGCAGCCTGTACCGCGCGGTCGTAGCCAAACCAGGCATTGGCCCCTATCAGCACCAGCAAAGGCAGCAGCAAGCCCAGCAACAAGCGCGAGCGCAGCGACAAGGTCTGGCGCTCAGACATCCTGCGCTGCACCCGTGGTCAACATATAGCCCATGCCGCGAAAGGTCGCAATGCGTACACCGCCCGCACCAGTCAGGCTCTCCAGCTTTTTGCGCAAACGGTGAATCAGCACCTCTACCGCTTCAAGCTCGGCCGCCTCGTTGCCAAACACCCGCTCATGCAGGCCCTCTTTGGAAACCGGCCGCTGCGGCGACATGAGCAAAGCCTGCAAAGCCGCCACCTCGCGCGGGGTCAGGGCCAGCGCCTGACCCTGCCAGAGCACAGCCGATGCATCAGCCGACATCTCCAGCGCGCCCAGGCGCAAAACCGGCGAGCGCATGCGCCCTGGCCGGCGCAACAAGGCCTGAATACGCGCCTCCAGCTCGGCCAGATCAAAAGGCTTGGTCAAATAATCATCGGCCCCCAACTGCAGGCCCAGCACCCGGTCCGGCACACTGGCCCGCGCCGTCAGCACCAGCACCGGCACATCATCCCCCCGCTGGCGCAAGGTCTCCAGCACGCTCAAGCCATCCACGCCGGGCAACTGCAAATCCAGCAAGACCAGATCCAGCCCATGGCCAGGCTCCAGCGCCTGCAAAGCGGCCTGCCCGTCTGCCGCATGGCTGACGTCAAGCCCCGCTTGTCGCAAAGCCGTGGCCAGCCACACCGCAATGTCGGGCGTGTCTTCCACCAGCAGCACTCGAGGGGTGAGGGTATGTACCAAGCTCAATTGACAGGTGATTGAAAGTTAGCAGCCCCGGCCCCGAACCACAATGCGATCTAAGGTGGCATGAGCCGTCTGTTTTTTCATTTTTACACAGGAGACTTCCATGAACATCAGCAAACGTGACTTCCTGAGCATGAGCGCCGCCGCTGGCGCCAGCCTGGTGCTGCCCGCCTGGGCCCAAGGCAAACCCCTGTTTGACACCATCAACATGTTCGTGCCCGCAGCCCCCGGTGGCGGCTGGGACGGCACCGCCCGCGCCATCGAACGCGCCGCCAAGGCCGCTGGCCTGGTGGGCAACATGGCTTTTGAAAACGTCGGCGGCGCCGGCGGCATGGTGGGCCTGCCCCGCTTTGTGAACCAGCGCAAAGGCCAGGGCAACAGCCTGATGGTCGGCGGCTCCGTCATGATCGGCGCCGGCATTGCCAACAAGAGCCCCATCACCATCAAAAACGTCACGCCCATTGCCCGCCTGACTGAAGAGGCTGGCGTCATCGTCGTGCCCGCCAGCGGCAAGATCAAGACCTGGAAAGAGCTGGAAGCCGCCATCAAGGCCAACCCCAAGGCCGTGTCTGTGGCTGGAGGCAGCGCCGGTGGTACTGACCACCTGATTTTGGGCATGGTCATCAAGGCCTTGGGCAAGAGCCCGCGCGACGCTGCTTATGTGGCCTTCGCTGGCGGTGGCCCCGCCAACGCTGCCATTCTGGGCAACCAGGTGGTGGCTGGCATCTCCGGTTACTCCGAGTTCGAAGAACAAATCAAGGCGGGCAAGATGATCCCCCTGGCCGTCTCCGGCAAGAGCCGCATTCCGGGCGTCAACGTGCCTACCCTGGTCGAGCTGGGCGTGAACGTCTCCGAGTCCAACTGGCGCGGCGTGTTTGCCGCCCCCGGCATCAGCGACAAGCAGCGCGAAACCCTGATCGACTTCGTCACCAAAGTCACCCAGTCCGACGCCTGGAAAAAAGAGCTGGAAACCCGCAAGTGGACCAACGCCTTCATGACCGAGCGCCCCTTCGAGCGTGACCTGGCCAAGGACATTGCCGACAAGGAAGTCCTGATGAAAGAGCTGGGCCTGGCATGACCCCGCTGCGCGTCGCCCTCTTGCTGGCCGCCCTGTGCGGGGTGGCCGCCTGGCAGGTCAGTGTGATCCCCCAATCGCTCATGCAAATGACGGTTGGGGCCACACTGGTGCCTGCCGTGGTGACGGCAGGCCTGGCGGTGCTGACCGTGTTGTATGGCATCAGCGCCTGGCGGGGACGCCAGGCCGACGAGAGCCTTCAGGAAGACCAGACCCCCCTGCCCGGCGCCAACACCCGCATGGTGTTTTTGCTGGCGGGTGGTCTGGCCTTCATGGCACTGGTCATTCCTCTGGGTTTCATCATTCCCGGCACCCTGTGCGGCATGGGCGTGGCCCGTGCGTTTGATGCGCCGCTCAACCTCAAGTCCTTGACCATTTGCGGTCTGATCGCCACCACGTTCTGGGTGGTGTTTGCCCAAATCCTGGGCGTGGGTCTGGGCCCAGGCTTGCCCTGGTTGTTGTAAGCCCTACCTCTTCGGAGTTTTTGATGTCTTCTCTTGACGCCCTGCTGGCGGGCTTTGGCAACGCCCTGCAACCGGTCACCCTGATGTGGGGTTTCGTGGGCTGCTTTGTCGGCACCCTGATCGGGGTGCTGCCCGGCATTGGCCCGGCGCTGACCATTGCCCTGTTGCTGCCCCTCACGTACCATGTGCCCGCCACCAGCATGTTCGTCATGTTTGCCGGCATTTATTACGGCGCAGCCTATGGTGGCTCGACCACCTCCATCCTCATCAAGACACCGGGCGAAGCCTCGTCCATGATGACCGCGCTCGAAGGCAACAAAATGGCACGCCGCGGCCGCGCCGGCCAGGCTCTGGCAACCGCTGCCATTGGCAGCTTTGTGGCCGGCACCATCGGCACCCTGGCGCTGACGTTTTTTGCCCCCATGGTGGTGGAAGCCGCCCTCGCGTTTGGCCCGGCCGAATACTTCAGCCTGATGATTTTGTCGGTCGTGGCCGTGTCAGCCGTGCTGGGCAACTCCATGCTGCGCGGCCTGCTCGCGCTGACCGTGGGCGCCCTGCTGGGTCTGGTGGGCATCGACCTGCAAACCGGCCAACCCCGCTTCACCTTTGGCGAAGCCGCCTTGCTCGACGGCATTGAAGTCACCGTGGCCGCCGTGGGCATTTTTGCGGTGGGCGAAGCGCTGTACCTGGCCTGGCAAGGTCGCGAGTCCAAAGCAGGCGAAGTCATGAAACTTTCGGGCAGCTTGTGGATGAGCAAGAGCGACTGGGGCCGCTCGTGGAAGGCCTGGTTCCGCGGTGCGTTCTACGGTTTTCCGATTGGGGCCATGCCTGCGGGCGGCGCCGAGCTGCCCACGCTGCTGTCGTATTACACCGAGAAAAAACTGAGCAAGCACCCCGAAGAATTTGGCCACGGTGCCATCGAAGGCGTGGCCGGCCCCGAAGCCGCCAACAACGCTGCGGCAGCGGGCGTGCTCATGCCCCTGCTCACCCTGGGCATTCCGACCTCGGCCACCGCAGCCATCATGCTCTCAGCCTTTGAAGGCTACGGCATCCAGACCGGGCCACAGCTGTTCGCCTCGCAAAGCAGCCTGGTGTGGACGCTGATCGCCAGCCTCTACATCGGCAACGTGATTTTGCTGGTGCTCAATTTGCCGCTGGTGGGCCTGTGGGTCAAGCTGCTGAAAATTCCGCCGCCCTGGCTGTATGCGGGCATCATCGTCATCTCCACCGCCGGGGTGTACGGCGCCGGCAACTCGGTCTTCAACGTGGGCCTGCTGTTTGCGTTTGGCCTGATCGGCTACGTGATGCGCCGCTTTGACTTTCCGGCCGCGCCGCTGATTGTGGGTTTGATTTTGGCGCCCATGGCCGAGCAATCCATGCGCCAGGCCCTGACCATCAGCATGGGCGACTGGACCACCTTCGCCACCCGCCCGCTGTCGGGCACGCTGCTGGCGATTGCCAGCCTGCTGCTGATTGCACCGCCGCTGTGGCGGATGTTTGGGAAACGCTGAAAGCAAGTTTATTTATTGGGGGTACAATAAACCCGTGAAAATTGAGTTTGACCCTGACAAACGCGAAAAAACACTGCACGAACGAGGGCTGGACTTTGCGTGTGCGGCAGAAGTTTTCAGTGGCACTCATTTCACGGGACAGGACACCAGGGCAGACTATGCAGAAGACAGATTCATCACCGTTGGATTGCTGGATGCCCGATTGATTGTCATGGTCTGGACACCACGCGGCGAGGTACGCCGCATCATCAGCATGAGGAAAGCCAATGACCGCGAAAAAGCGTTCTACGCCCAATACCTGGAATGACCCTGACGATGCGCCTGAGCTGACAGAAGCTTTCTTCAAGACTGCAGATGTTTACGCAGGCACGGAGCTCAAAAGCCGGGGCCGACCCAAAGCAGCAACGACGAAACAAGCCGTCAAAATCCGCCTGGACGCTGACGTCCTGAGCGCCTTACGCGCCAGTGGCGAAGGCTGGCAAACACGCATCAACGAAACACTGCGTGCATCTTTGCATTTGGCAGGACGAGTCTAATTACTCAAGACGACCAAACCTAACGCTGCGTGCGCCGGCTCTGCAGCAGGGCCACATTCATCTCGCCGCTGAGGGCGCTGGCGTAGAACTTTTCGATCATCTGCACCGAAGTGCGGGCGTTGCGTGCGAGGGTCAGCATGTCAATGCCCTGCCCGTACAAGAGGCGGAACATGATGGAGGTGTGCCGCAGGCAATACAGCGTGCGCGGGCGGCCAAAGGTGTCTTCGGTGGCCACGCCCGCCTCGCGCAGCACCCACTTGAACCAGAAGCCGAGCACCGCCAGCGCGTAGTTGCGGTCTTGCTCGGCAGGTAAAAACACATAGTCTTCCGGGCCGCCCCAGCCTTGCGCTTTTGCCTGCGCCAGCAAACGCTCGTACACCTGCACCGCAGGACGCAGCGTGACCATGGGCGTGTCGTGTCGCTTCGTCTCGGGCAGAGTCAGACGTAAATACAGGCTTTCGCCACGCACCACCTGCACATGCTTGTGGCGCAGCTGGCGCACATCGCCCGGGCGCACAAAACTGTTGACCATGAAGCGAATCGCCCACGCCATGTCAGGCGGCAAAGTGCGGTTACGCGGCTGCACCCAAAACCGCTCGCGCTCGCCATCGGTGGCCTTGACCTCGGGCGACAGGCTCTGTGTGCGGGTTAGACGCATGGCGGCCTGCACCACTCGGCGGTACTCGCCCACAGTGAGCATGGCACGCGGCCGGTTGGTGATTTTGACCTGCGGCATCTCGGGCAAATCGCGAATCAATTCCTGCTTGCGTGCCAGCTTGAGCAACTTGCGCACGATCACCAGGTATTGCGAGATGGTGGTGGTGGACATGTTCTGCGCGGTCAACCGCTGCACAAAGGCGTCCAGATCACGGGCCTTGATCTGGCTGGGACGAATGTCCCGGAAATGCGGCAACACGTGTGCGTCCAAGCGGTTGCGCAAAATGCCCATGGAAGCCGCACTCAACTCTTTGCGTTGCACCCGCAACGCCTCGTGCGCAAGCACTTCGCCCGCCAACAGATCGAACCGGTCGCCCATTTGCTGCCGCTGTGTGGGCGCCTGGTCCATCTGCGCCATAGGGCCACCCTGCAACAGACCACCCGGCTCCACATAAAACGCTACGCACCCACCACGCAAAATGGCGACGCGCTGGCCCGCCAGCTGGGCCACGGCGTGCAAAGGGTCAAGTAAAAAATCGTCCAGGCTCATGCCGACAGCGGCATGAATGGGTTGAATTCTCTTCATTGTTTATTACACAAAAAAGAGATTCAATGTAGATGCTCTGGCTGCCCTGGCTTCCACCGCTGCTTTCGCTCAATCCGTTACCCTGTCTGGCAAGATGGGCGCTGGCGTTACCGTTAACAACTACACCGGTGGTACATCTGCCAAAACCCTGAACTCTACTGACGGCGCTGTGACCTTTGCTGTGACCGAAGATCTGGGCGGCGGTATGAAGGTTGCCGCTTCTCAAACTCTCGCTTTCGGTGGTGCACAAGGTGGCAGCGCAACCAACGACGGTGGCTCTTTGGCTATCTCTGGCGGTTTCGGCGAAGCCAAATTCGGTATGAGCTGCGCTGGCGGTGCTCTGGGTGAAGCTGTGGTTGGTGGTCAGTACACCTTCGCTCACGCTGTTCACTCAACTGGTGCCACTGACTGCCGTGAATACAAATATGGTCTGTACACTCTGCCCACTATGGTGCAAGGTCTGACTGTTGCTGTGCGTGTTCAGAACATGTCTGGCGGTACCAACCTGAGCCTGGATGACTTCTCTGCAGCTGCTAACGGTCTGCAGTACCGCTTCAACTACGCCAACGGTCCTCTGGCTGCCGCCTTCTACACCCGCTCCAATTCCAGCGAGCTCCACGCTTCCTACGACCTGGGCGTAGCTAAAGTTTCCTATGGTGTTGATACCAAAGTTGCCTCTGGCGACAAGCGTAGCGAACTCGGCGTGAGCGTGCCCCTGGGTGCTCTGACCCTGAAGGCTGGCTACGGCAAGAAAGGCGCTATCAAGGGTACCGAGGTTGGCGCTTTCTACGCTTTGAGCAAGCGCACCACTCTGGGCGCTACCATGGGTAACTTCACCCCCAACACTGCGCAAGCAAACACTGTTGCTCAGGACAAGCCCGCACGCGTGTCTCTGGTCCACACTTTCTAATTTGACGCTGGGTTAACCCAGCCTCATTAAGAAGAGAGTTCAACCCCGCCGTGGCAACACGGTGGGGTTTTTTTATTGGCTGCCCCGTTTGCATGCTGGCGCAGCTTGTGGAGCACGGCAACGTCCAGGAACAGGACGATGGCAAGAAACAATCGTTGATCGTCCCGTTACTAGACGATAAGCACATCATTTGCGTCAAACAATGGTCGCCATTGACCTGCTGCGACTGCTTCAGCAAGTCTCTTCTGCTGAATCTCACGCCAGACGATGGGTGCTTTCAAAGGCTGGATAGATGGGAACGTACCCACTGCAGCGTTCTCAATAAGATGATTGGCACGTGCCAGCATGCGTGACGTGGCTACTTTCATGCCGTTGACTTTTTTCGCGGCTAGTTCCTTGCCATCTGTTAGGGCTGGCATGCAAGTGCGCACAAGCCTCAACTCTTTGCCTATTTGATACAAGCTCTTGGTGCCCTGCGCCTGCCCAATTTTCTCAACCACTCTGCCTTCCTATGACCTGGGCGTGGCCAAGGTTGGCGTGGGCTACCGTTCCAAGGGTGGCGATCTCGACAGCACTACTCTGCTGAGCGCTTCCGTGCCTATGGGCGCTTTCACCTTTGGCATTGCTTCTGCTGAATACAATGGTCTGCGTGGTACCGTGTACGGCGTGAACTACAGCCTGAGCAAGACCACTACCATCTACGCTTCGCGTCAAACTTCTGACGTTGCAGCTCTGGACGCCAGCTACCGTATCAAACTGGTCAAGGCTTTCTAATCTGACGCTGGGGTAACCCAGCTTCACAAAGAAGAGAGTTAAACCCACCGTGGCAACACGGTGGGTTTTTTAGTTTTCGAGACTCACTTCAAACACCCAACAAACCATTGAGCGCAGAGCTGGCCTTGTGCTCCAGCACACCTGAGCTCACCAGTGTTTTGGCAGACAACCCAAAGACCCGCTCTAATACTTTGGCGTAAACCGCACTGACGTCAATGGTGGTGGGCAAGTCTCGCTCTTCAAAGAGCGCAGATTTTGCCAGGCCCTGCCAATCCGAGTAGACCTTGGCTTGGGTCACCAGCCCGCCTGCCAGGAAGCAGCAACTGCCAACGCCGTGGTCGGTCCCGTTGGTGCCGTTTTCTGCAGCTGTCCGTCCAAACTCGGTGATGGTCAGCACCACCGTGTTGGCCCATTGCTCACCCATTTCAGTGCGGAATGTCGCCATCAACTGGTCCAGATCGCGCAATTTGTCGGCATGGCTGCCTTGCTCGGCGCCCTGGCTGGCGTGGGTGTCGAAACCGTGGGTCATGTCGATCAGCCCCACCTGTGGGCCGCTTTCCAGGCGCATGGATGCAGCCGCCGTGCGGGCCAAGCCTCGCATGGAGCGAGCGTCCTGGAAGGACTGGTTGTTCATGTTGCCCTGGGCTTTGCCCAGATTGGCCTCCCGAATCACTTCGCTGTAGGGGCTGAGTGCTGGATCAGCAGACCACATGTTCACAACTGCATTCAGGTCCTGGTCGCGCAACGTGGGCATCCAGTTGGGAAACTGGGTGGTCGCTTTGTCGTGCCCGCGCAGGATGAGGGGCATCGGAATGGAAATGGCTACACCGCTGTCGATTTTGGCTTGTTCCATTGCACGCCCGATCCAGCCTGAACTGGAGGCGTAGGGCTTCATGACACCGGTTTGCATGATGTCCTGTCCCTCAAAGTGGGAGCGGCCTGTGTATTGAAAACCTGTGCTGTGCACAACTGCCAGCTGCCCGGCTTGCCACATGCTGTGCATGGCCTCCAGTTTGGGGTGCAGGCCAAAGTCTGCCGTCAGCCTGAGCGTGTTTTGCACCGCAATTTGAGGCCTGATGGTGTTGTACTGCGCATCGCCCACCGGAGGTACAGCCGTCAGGCCATCCATACCCCCGCGCAGCAACACCACCAGCAAGCGCGTTTTGCCTGCTTGGCCTTGCCCCCAGGCTGAAGGAAAGCCCGCAAAAGACAGGCTTGCCAGGGCTGCGCTTTGTTGCAAGAAAGAACGACGTTTCATCATCAACTCCACAGCAAACTCGGGCTGGCCAGACATGCGATCCATGCCAGTCTCGTATCGGCCTGAACTTCAGGTTTGAGCAAGAGCTGTGCAGTCGGGTCGCCTGAAGCTACATCGCGCTGGCTCACAGCGACAATGCGGCGCATCGTTTGCTGCCCCTTTCCTCCACGGCGCGAAGCTTCTGCCAACACACCAAGAACACGTAACCTGCGATCGAGCATTTCTTTGGAAATCCAGTCGGTAGACCGAATCGGCCACCCATTGGGCTGCGGGCAACGGGGCAACTCCTGCCCCAGGTCCCCCAGCAAGAAGGGTGTTTTCAGTCCAGGCGTGCCTTTGGTCAGCGGAATGTTTCGGGGTGGCTCTGTACCCGTCAAGGTCAACACCTGTAACAACCAGGTTTCTGGCGACACAAACTTGCGGGTGGATTCGATATGTGTCCAGCAAGCCTGGATGACGGCCCGGTGTACCGTGGGCAAATCGCCCTGGCTGCTGATAAAGGCGGCTTTGACACTGGCAATAGCCGCAGCAGGTGGCGCATCGTCCAGAAAGTAAACGCACAGTTTGGTGGCCAGGTGCTCAGCCGTGGCCGGGTGTTGGGCCAGGTCGGTGACCAAATCCTCCAGCTTGCCCGAGGGCCGGAAATATGCAGTGTATTTTTTGCCCAGAACCTCCTGCGAACCTGGCTCATGGCGGTCAAAGTCAAAGTGGGTGCCCAGCTTTTGGCCTTTGTGCCATTTGTCCGGCTTCATGTCGCGCCAGCCCGTCAGGATCAGCGTGGCGCCTTCAACGTCCTTTTGGGTGTAACCCGCCTTGGGGCTGAGGGTAAAGAGCTCCAGCAATTCCCGCCCCAGGTTTTCGTTGATGCTGTCTTTTGTCCACTTCTGCCGGGCAGCCTTGGAATTTGGGCCCGTGTTGCGGTTGTTGTCCAGGTAGACCAACATGCCCGGGTGAGTGACTGCATGCCACAGCATTTCCCTGAAGTTACCCAACATGAAGGGGCGCAAAGACCGTTGATACGGCCCCACCAATGTGTCGTTGTTCTGGTTGCCAGGGGCCACCATGAAATGGTTCGTCCAGAAATGCCAGAAACGTTCAAAAACTGGCGCTTGCCCATACAGGGCTGTGGTTTCACGGGCTTGCACCTCTTTCCAATGCTCAAGGCGGGAAAAAGGCGTGAAGATGTTGCGCTCGCGGTACTCTTGGTAGTCTTCGGTAGAGAGCTCTTTGGCTTTTTCAAACGATAGGCGTTCAGCGCGTTGATGCTGCTCGAAGGCATGCATCACATCGTCCATCTCCCACAACAAGCGCATGTCAGCTGGCAAGTCTTTGCGACGCGTTCCGTCTGACTCCAGAATATCCATGGGCGGCAAAACCGCCAATTGCGCGTTGGCCCAAGCTACAGGATCGTCAGGTAAAGCCTTGTCGCCAGGCACCCCGAAAGCAACCCGTCTTGTGAATTTGGAAACCAGACTGCTGTTCATGAGGAGCTCCGGAGCTTGTCGTGCCTGAGAACATCATAGTAAAAAACCCCCACCGTGTTGCCACGATGGGGGTTTAAGTGTTTTCTTCAGTGAAGCTGGGTTACCCCAGCGTCAGATTAGAAAGTGTGCAGCATGCGAACGCGGTACTGGCTTTCCTTAGCAGAAGTAGCGGTGCCTTGCTTAGGAGCGTTAGCAGCGCTGAAGTTCAGGCTGGTGCGCTTGCTCAGAGCGTAGTTAGCTGCGTAAACGGTAGCAGATTTTTGTGCCACAGTTTGCAATGCGCCGTACTCTTGGTTGTTACGTGCCATAGCAACGCCCAGAGTCAGAGCACCCATGGGCACGCTAACGCCAACCACGGATTGCAGGTTCTTGGCATTGTCAGTGTATGTAACAGACTGGTAACCAGCACCAACCTTAGCAACGCCGAGGTCATAGCTAGCGCTCAAACGGATACGGCTGTCAGCACCTTTTGCACCAGTGGTAGCAGTAGCGCCGTTGTAACCGTCAGTTTTGCTGTAGGAAGTGTAGTCACCACTAACGCTGACAGGACCATTGTCGTAGCCGAAGCCAGCGCCAGTGGATTGAGCACGAGTTTGGCTACCTGCACCAGCCAGGTCGGTGTAGGAAGCGTTCACAGTGAAACCGTTCATAGCGGGAGAGGTCCACTTAACGATGTCCACGTTGGAAGCGCCAGACAGAACCAGACCGTCCAGACCAGATGGGAGGGTCACAGGAGCACCAGCCATACCGCGACCGATGATGCCGTTACCAGCTTCAACAGAGCCAGCCATCAAGGAGCCGAAGCCACCAGCAACCGTCAAAGATGCGTCGGTAGACACGGGGGTGCCTTGACCGCGACCTTGCAGGTCCATAGCTGCCTTGGCAGTAACCGTCAGACCGCCGCCCAGGTCTTCAGTAGCGGCGACAGCCAAGCTGCCGTCGGTAGTAGCCACGCCTTTAACGCCATCGGTGGCTTTCTGGAAGCTCACGCCGTAAGCGCCAGACAGGGTAACGGATTGAGCGAAAGCGGTGCCAGCAACAGCCAGGGCAGCCAGAGCAATCAGAGTCTTTTTCATTGCAAATTTCTCCAAAGAGTTAGACAAGGGTCCCGGTGTTGGGGGAAGCGAATTCTTCCCTTGGAACCCCGAGCCAACCTCCGTTTTCTGAAGGTTGAGCGTATTCAAACAGACTCTTGTGACGTTTTCCACCCTGACAGGTCAAAAAACGGGCCTTTTGTTGTGGCCATGCAACAGAAACTCGGGTTTTTCCGTAGATTTGTTCAAAAAACCAGCAACGTGGGCGCACAACTTCATGTGATTTATCAAGTTCAGGGGCGAAGCAACTGTTTACACTAAGCCCCATGACCCCCGACGCCCTCATCCTCGCCGCTGACAGCGCCTTGCGCACCCTTTGGGCCGAGCCTCGTGCCGCCCGGGCCAACCCCGCGCAAGGGGTGGCCAGTGTAGAAATGTCTGAAACCGAGCGCCGGGAGTCTGCCGCCCTCATGCGCGTCAACCATGTGGGCGAGGTCTGTGCGCAGGCCTTGTACACCGGCCAGGCCCTGGCCAGCCGCAACCCCGCGCTGCAAGCCAAGCTCATGGAAGCCAGCCGCGAAGAGACCGACCACCTGGCCTGGACGCTGGAGCGCCTGCGCCAGCTGGACGACCGGCCCAGCCTGCTCAACCCCCTGTGGTACGCCGGCGCCTTTGCCATTGGCTTTGCCGCCGGCAAGCTGGGCGGCGACAAGGTCAGCCTGGGTTTTGTGGTCGAGACCGAAAACCAGGTCGAGGCCCACCTGGCCAGCCACATGGAGCGGTTGCCCGCGGCCGACGCCGCCTCACGCGCCATCGTCGACCAGATGAAGGCCGACGAAGTCGAACACGCCCGCATGGCCCAGCGCGAAGGTGCGGTGCAGCTGCCTCCCCTGGTGCAAGGCCTGATGCGCAGCGCCGCCAAGGTCATGACGACCGTGGCGCATCGGGTGTAAGGCACAGAGACTGCCGCGCTGCGCTCGCAGTGACGTCATGGCGATCAGTGCGGTTGATCATTACCCGGCGATACATGTCGGGCCAAATCCATGCTGTCATGCAACAACCGGAGGACCTCGATCGTCTGCTGCGGGGCCACCTTAAACACCACAAAGTGCCGCCCTTTTCGGCCGTGACGCGCCACATGAAAGGTACTGATGCCTAAGCCAATATCTTCTCTGTCCTTGACCCCAAGAATTTCTGGCCCATCGTGCAGGGCCTCGAGAGCCAGCGAAATGGTTTCTGCATACTCCTCGGCTTGTCGGTCACCAAATTTTTCCAGGGTCCAAATGGTGATCTCCAGCAGGTCCAATTCGGCCTGATCCGCCAGAAGCACCTTCCAAACCGCGCTCATGCAGCGGTGATCGCTTTAGCAGTGAGAAACTTAAGATGAGCGCGTAACGACTCCTTGGAGTCAAAGGCCTTGAAGCGACCCGCTTGAATGTCATTGATACCCACTTGTACTGCTGATCGAAGAGCCTCAAGTCGAGAAGCATCCTCTGCCTCCCGCTGCTCTACAAGTCGAAGACCCTCGCGAAGAACCTCGCTTGCGTTTTGGTAACGACCGCTCGAGACCAACTGTTCGACCATGTTGGCCTGATGATCGGTAAGAACAACATTTCGTGTAGGCATGCAAGTTTCCCCCTCCCAGAGTGTTGGCAGATTATGCCAATCGAGCCGAAGCAGGTCAAATTCGGATTGGCTGGCAAAACAATTGGGATCATTTCAGGCTACTGCATGAGTGCTACTTGCGAGAGGCCGCAAAGGCAGCGGCAGCGATCCGGACCATGCTCGGGTGCAAGGAGCCCAATTTAGGATTCTGTCCATGCGGCGCATGGGGCGGTACCGAAAAATAGTCGTCGTTGTACGGAAGCTCGAGCACCTTGCTCAAATCAAACTTGGTGTCGTAGCTCAAACCTGCACTGGCGTAAGCAGCGGGATGTTCGCTTTTGGTGATACGAAATTCACCGCTGTAGAGACGATCGGTTTTTTGGCTCGTGCCATACGCCACGCTCACGAAAATCCGGCCGTCATCGTCTTCCTGGGTCGAGGTGACGAGGCCAGGACGTGATTTGGGTTTAGGGTGAATGTTGTCCGGGAAGTGGCACCAGGCGATGTCGCCAGCCGTGGGTTCCGGCCACCAGCGCATCAGGCGCTTTCCATTTCAAAAAGACTGCTGCGCACCTTGCCACCTTTGGCTTTGGGCGCTGACTTTTTAATTTGGCTGAGTTGGCTCTTGGTGAGCGCACCCTCGTCAGCCTCGTATTGCGGCAACACCTTGGTCGCCAGTTCATGCAGGGCCAAGTGAATGACCTGGGTTTCATCCACGCCCAGCACTTCGGCCAAGCGCTTCGCAGTGGCGCGTGTCACGCCGGTCGCACTGTCCTGCGGGCGGTAGCGAAAAGCAATTTGAGCAGTAGCGGCTGTCATGCTGCGTTCTCCTTTTGGATATCTTTAAGATATCTCACGGCATCACATCTGTCAACCGGTAAGCGCATCAAAAACAAAACCGCCCGAAGGCGGCTTGCCATAAGTCATAAGCACTTTGTTGCACAAGCCAAAGACGGGCGTTGGGTGCGTGCGCTGCCTGGGTAATCGTCACCTCGCCCATTTGAAGGCTCACGCTTCCTCGTCATCCACCTGGGTGTCCGACTCACCTTCGGTCAGCCTGCGGATGGTCAATGCGGTGCGCTGATCCATCAGTTCAATCATCTTGGCAATGATCGGCCGCCCGGCAAATGGCTGTGTCGCCTGAAGACTCCTGGCAATGGCGGGCAGCTGCTGTGCGATCTGCAGCACGCGCTTTTTGGTTTGCGCCTTGGACAGCCCGGCGGCTTGTGCAAACTGTTCCCAGTGCCGCGCCTGCACTTCGGTGAACTTGTATTTGCTGCCCAGCTTCATCGCCATCTTGGGCGTGAGATGCTCGTACACGGCCGTGCACAGCATGTCATACAGCGGCGCCAGCGTCGGTGCCACGTTTTTACTCTGACCTGCATAGAGCAAGGAGAAGTTCTTGGCGTGGGCATCGTGGTTACCGATCAGTGCGTTGAACACCACGGCATCCAGCAACCGAAGCACCTGCGGCGCGCTGGGCCGGGTGGCTTTGCGAAGCAGATCGAAGCAGGCCTTCAAATCGGGGCCGCCTTCGTTTTGGTATTTCATCTCAGGCACCACGCCCAGGGCTTGGCAGAAATCCTCCTGGTGGATGCGCATTGGTTGGCCGTCAACGCCCACACGGCGGTCGTAACGCGCCACCAGCAAGACCTGGAGGCCTTGGACGACAAAGATCTGTGCCTGCGCCGTGGGCAGCCCCATGGCCTGCGCCAACGACAGACAAAAACCTTCGTTGAGCACGCTGTCTTCCACTGAAGCGATGGCAGGCTTGAGGATGTGGGTGCTGGGCTGGGCCCCTTTGGGCAGGCCAATGCGCTGTCCGTCAAACACCACGGGCAGCTTGTCTTGGGCGCCGGCCAATGACAAACGAACGCCGTCGCGCCCCGCCAGCATGGGGCGGCGCGGCAACTCGTCGAACAATGCCATCAGCTGCGGCTCATCCAGCCATTCGACACCCGCCTGCTCGGGCGTGGGCACGGACTGCCCCTGCGGCACAAAGGTGATGGCCCCGGCGCATTCGCCACCAATGGCGTTGAGCAAAGCAAAGTCGTTTTGGCTCGACACCTGGCACTGCTGGGCAATCAGCCGGCGCAGATTGCCTTCGGGCAACAAACCGGCAAAGAAGGCCCGGCAATGGTGGTCGTCGAACGGCTTATGCCCCAGCGGCAAAGACTGCGACAGCGCGACTGCGTCGGGCTGCGCCAGCCAGTCGTGGTCGTACTGAAAACTCAGCCGCCCCCCCAGCAGCGACAACGTACCGACCGGTTGATCAAACAACCAGACACTGATGTCATGTGCCATGGCGATCCCCATCCGCCTGAGCAGGCTCAGTATCCAAGCCAGTGAGGGTTAAAGAGCTCCCCAATGCGTCTACAACACGTAGCACCTGCTCCAGACGAACGGTGGGTTTGCCTGCTTCGAGTTCCACGATAAAACGCAAGCCGACACCAGCGGCCAAGGCCAGGTCGGCCTGGGTCAGCCCCAGGCGTTTTCTGGAGGCGCGCAGGACCGTCCCTAAGGACTGAGGAGAAGTGATGGTAGCCATGGATTGAGTTCAAAATAAATCCCGTACGGGAAATTATGACTCAGACTCAGAGATCACACAAGGAAATATCCCGAACGGGAACTTTAATGGAAATATCTATGCGTAAAAGCATATGGTTACAGATCGGGAATATTTTGAATTGCGCTTGGCTTTTATGGCGAACAGCGCGTTCATGGAGGCCTGACAACACCTGCGGAAGGCACCAAAAACAAAACCGCCCGAAGGCGGTTTGGCTGGCAAAACAATTGGGATCTGACCCCAATTAATTTTTTTGCTGGAGATATACCCAGTCGACGATGTCGTCGCTGGGGGTGTAGTTGGTGACGAGTTGCTGCATGAGGACGCGGATGGTGCTCACATCGTTGACGCTTAAGGCCATTTCCAAGGCTGCAAGTTTGGCCTGCAGCTCGGGCCAGGGCAGGAAGTCCTCGCGTGCCTTCATGATTCTGGGGTGCAGCGTGGGGCTGGGGTTGTCGCCAATCAACAGCTCTTCGTAGAGCTTTTCGCCTGGGCGAAGCCCGGTGATTTCGATCTCGATATCACCCTCTGGGTTTTGCTCGTCTTTGACAGTCAGGCCAGAGAGCTCAACCATCCTTCGCGCCAAGTCCACAATCTTGACAGGTTGCCCCATGTCCAACACGAACACATCGCCACCCTTGGCCATGGCCCCGGCCTGGATCACCAGTTGTGACGCTTCCGGAATGGTCATGAAATAACGGGTGATCTCGGGGTGGGTCAGGGTGATCGGCCCGCCATCGCGAATTTGCTGACGGAACTTGGGCACCACCGAGCCTGAAGAGCCCAGCACATTGCCAAAGCGCACCATGCTGAAGTTGGTTCCGGTGCTGGTTGCCGCCAAGGCCTGCAAGACCATTTCGGCCAATCGCTTGCTGGCCCCCATGATGTTGGTGGGTCGAACAGCCTTGTCGGTGCTGATCAAGACAAAATCGCTCACGCCATTCGCAATCGCAGCTTGTGCGGTTCGCAGCGTGCCCATTACGTTGTTAGTAATGCCCGCCGCCGGGTTGTGCTCAACCAAGGGCACATGCTTGTACGCCGCCGCGTGATACACCGTGTTGGGGTGCCAAGTGGCCATGATCTCGTGCATGCGATCCACGTCGTGAACCGAGGCCAACAAAGGCACCAGGCTTGTAGTTTGTTCGCCCAGCTTTTCTTCCAGCTCTTGGTGAATGGCATAAAGCGCAAACTCGCTTTGCTCGATCAACAGCAATTTGCTGGGCTCAAGAGCCAGAATCTGGCGACACAACTCGCTGCCAATGGAGCCGCCCGCACCCGTCACCATCACAACCTTGCCCACAATGTTCTTGGTTAGAAGAATGTGGTTGGGCGTTACCGGTTCACGGCCTAAAAGGTCGTCAATGTCCAAGGCCCGCAAATCGGACACACTGACTTTACCTTGGGCCAAATCTGTCACGCTGGGCAGCGTTCGCACAGACACATGCGCACTGCGAATGTGCTCCAAAATTTCGTTACGGCGCTTGCGACTGATGCTGGGAATAGCTAGTAAAACATCGCTAATTCCCAGCGTTGTCACTACTCCTAATAGATCAGATGGGTTGTAAATAGGCTGACCGTTTAGCACATGACCGTGCAAACGATCATCGTCGTCGAGAAAACCGACCACCTGCATCTCGTGGCTGTGAGTCATAGCCACGGCCAGCTGGCGGCCTGCAGTGCCCGCGCCGTAAATCAGTACTTTGGGGCGCGAAGCGTGCTTGAGGATGTTCTTGTACTGGTCCCCAAGCCAAACACGCACCAACAACCTGGAGCCGCCAATGAACATCAGCAGCAAAATGGGTTGAATGATGCCAACTGTTCGAGGGACCCAAGGAACCCCAACGACAGTGAAAACAATCACGTAAAGCAGGCCATACACGCCCACAGCACGAGCCACCGCCAACAAAGCAGGCCAACCGCTGTACCTGAAAATCGCTCGGTAAAGTCCGGTGACAACGAAGATGGGTAAGGCCAAACACACAGAGACGCTCGCAGCCCAAATCGTTCCTTTTGCCCATTCGCTACTACCTGTAAAACTAACCAGCTCTCCCAACCGAAGGTAATAAGCAAGCCAAACCGTCAAAACGCATAACGACAGATCCATGGCCAATGCAACCACCCGTTTGGCTGGTCGAGGTATAGCCAAAATTGGCACAGACAATTTAAACAGTGAATTTCTCAATGCGAGACCCCGTCCCTGGTTAAGACCTTAGAGCCTGTCTTCCACAAAATCTTCAGATCAAGCAACAATGACCGTCGTTGCAAATATTCCAGATCCAGCTGTACCTTCTGAGGAATCGGCAACTCATCTCTTCCGTTGACTTGCGCCCAACCGGTCAAGCCCGGCACGAGTTCGTGAACACCATTTTCTGTGCGCAACGCAATCAAATCTTCTTGATTAAAAAGTGCCGGGCGTGGCCCCACAAAGCTCATATCGCCTTTCAGGATGCTCCACAACTGGGGTAGCTCGTCCAGACTGGATTTGCGAATAAATGATCCAATGGGCGTCAGCCACTGATCAGGGTCCGGCAGCAAGTGTGTCGCCACCGCTGGGGTATCGATGCGCATGCTGCGGAACTTTGGCATTCTGAAAATGCGGTTGTGGCGACCCACACGGTCACTCCAGTAAAGAGCTGGGCCAGGCGAAGTCAGCCTGACAGCCAGCGCCACAAACACTATTGGCAGCGCAAGAAACACAGCCGCTACCAATGCGACAAACAAGTCAAATAAGCGCTTCATGGGCGAAAATCTTCAACGGCGCAACGTAGCCCCTCGTCCACCAAAACCGGTGGAGTCCAGTCCAACAGCTGCCGGGTCTTGGTGATGTCCAATTGCAATGAGCCACATAGACGTTGATAGATACCCGGCTTATTCAATAATGTTGCCCCCAACTTCAAGAGTGCGGGTGGCATGTAAAGCAGGCGTGCTGGCTGCCCCATGGCGTCGCCCATGCGCTTAAGGAGGTCTGCTGTTGAAATGTCTTCACCGTCACTGACCAGAAATGTCTGGTTGGCTGCTGCAGGGTACTTCAAACACGTCACGACCAAGTCCACCAAGTTGTCTAGAGCCACAAGGCTACGACGGTTTTCGGTCACTGCTGCCAGTGGCAGCGGTAACCCACGTGCTAGCCAGCGCATCATGGATTCGAAGTTGGCTTTGACCCCTGGCCCATACACCAGTGGCGGCCTAACGATCACCACCTCCATCCCTGTTTGCGCAGCGATTATTTGTAGCCCCTGCTCGGCTTCTAGCTTAGACACACCATACGGATCTACCGGCATTGGAATGTCATCAGCGGTAAAAGGGCGTCCAGGTTGAGTCGCCTCCCCATTGACCTTGATAGAGCTGATAAATACGAATCGTCGCACTCCCGCCTGTGCCGCTTGACGAGCCAGGTTAAGAGTGCCATCTACGTTCACGATGCGGTATGCATCTAATGGATCGCTCGCATCATCGTGCATGACATGCACACGGGCCGCACAATGGACCACCACATCAATACCCAGCAGTGCTGTTTCCCATTTTGTGGGGGGCAATAGATCACCAACCAAGGCTTGGCGAACACCTTCAGGCAAAAATGCGACCTCGCGACGAACTGCTGCAACAACCCCATTGAAAGTGCCGTCAGCTGCCAAGCGCCTTACCAATGCACCGCCCACAAACCCCGTGGCCCCGGTAACCAAAATCATTTGTTTATCTTTCAAACCTTGGCATGGCGAGTAGCGACTGCCTCGGCCAAAAAACCATCAAGGCGATCAATCAATTGAGAACGTCCAAACTCTTGTTGGGCGTACTTGCGTCCATTAACGCCTAACTGCTTTCTTTCATTCAGCGGCATGGCCGCCAGTGTCAATACCGCTTTGGCTAAGCCAAGGCTATTGCCTGCTTCGCAGGTCAAGCCAGCCCGTGCATCATTGATAACCGATGCCCCTTCCCCGTCAAGCATCCCCAACAAAGGTATGCCTGACATGAGATATGACTGCACCTTCCCTGGGATGGTCATGCTAAAAACTGGATCGCTCTTCAACGACACCAAGAGCGCATCAGCATGCGCATAAAACGAAGGCATTCGATCAACAGGAAATCGCCCTGGCAGAAAGATCTGTTTACCCAGTCCACGCCTGATCACTTCGGATTTCAGCCAATCGAACTTGCGACCATCGCCTACGATGATCCACCGAATGCCAACACTATCCTTCAGGCTCTCAGCAGCATCTAAAACCGCCGACATATCTTGTGCCTCACCAATATTCCCGGCAAACACCACTGTGAACCTATCAATCCGCCTGTCCACCTCGGGCGCTGGCTGGGAGCTACCAGCCATGAACACATCCTCCGCCCAACTGGGGAAATAGCGTATCTTGGCTTTGTCATCGCAGTACTTGGCAATGCTCCCCAAAAATCCGCGCGACTGCCCTAATATCAACGTACAACGGTTGTAAATGAAGCGCACCATATGCCCGACCCCTGCAAGAATCCGGGGTGAACGTACCACGCCAATGGCGGCCAAAGTCTCGGGCCACAAATCCAAGGCCCAGAACACCACGGGTACTTTTTTGATTCTTCCTAACAGAACCGCCGGCAATCCAACAGTCACAGGAGAGGGCTCAAAAACAAAAATGACGTCAGCGGGACGTCCACGCAAACACCAAGTGCCTACACTGCACGCGCTCAGGGCAAAACTCAGGTAGTTCAATATAAGGCGTACGCCGCCATTGCCGCGAGAAAACATGGGGACCCGAACCACATCTGCCCCCTCATATTTGGCGAACGCAGCAGGTTGTGCACGATAAGCGTCGAACACTTTTCCTGCAGGGTAGTTAGGCATACCGGTGAGTACCGTGACCTCATGGCCACGATGCATCCACTCTTTCACCAAGTCATTGATGCGAAAGTTTTCCGGCCAGAAGTACTGGCTAACAACAAGAATCCGCAACCCAACCTCAGTATTTTTTCCACACTACGCGGTTCACGTAGTCTGTGTAGCTATGCATGATGCGAACGACTTTTTCGCTCACATTGGGCATGCTGTAGTCAGCCACCAAGCGTAGGCTGCGTTCATCGCCACGCGCCTGGCCCTTCAAAATTGCCAAACCCTGGCGCACGCGCTCCAGCTCCAGCCCAACCATCATGACTGCTGCCTCCTCCATGCCTTCCGGACGTTCATGAGCCTCGCGCAAATTGAGCGCGGGAAAGTTCAGGATTGAAGACTCTTCATTGATCGTGCCACTGTCCGACAACACTGCCTTGGCCTGCATCTGCAGATTGACATAATCATGAAAACCCAGCGGTTTCATCAAACGCACCAACGGATGAAATGCCGCCCCAGTACTGTCTACACGCTTTTGGGTGCGCGGATGCGTGCTAACGATCACAGGCAAGCCATGATCCTCGGCAACTGCGTTGAGCACCTCAACAAGTTTGGTAAAACTCCGATCGGATTCAATGTTTTCTTCGCGATGCGCACTCACCACAAAATACTTGCCAGCGTCCAAGCCCAAGCGCTGCAAAGCGTCTGATGCCTTGATTTGTGGCATGTAATGGTGCAACACCTCAAACATCGGGCTACCTGTTTTGATGACCTGATCGGGAGGCAAACCCTCACGCAAAAGATAGTCGCGGGCAATCGTGCTATAAGTCAGATTAATGTCTGCCGTGTGGTCCACGATGCGGCGGTTTGTTTCCTCTGGCACGCGCTGATCAAAGCAACGGTTACCCGCTTCCATATGAAAAATGGGTACTTTGCGGCGTTTCGCTGGTATGACAGATAAACAACTGTTGGTGTCGCCCAGTACAAGCATAGCTTCGGGCTTTACCTGAGCCAGAACCCCATCCACCGCCGTAATCAAGTTGCCAATGGTGTGAGCCGCGCTAGTACTGCCCCCTGCGCTGTTCAAGAAAAAGTCTGGTTTACGCACGCCCAAGTCCTCAAAAAACACCTGGTTGAGTTCGTAGTCATAGTTCTGCCCGGTGTGCACCAACACATGCTCACAATGCGCATCCAGGCGGGCCAATACGCGCGACAAGCGAATAATCTCTGGCCGCGTACCCACGACCGACATGACTTTGAGTTTTTTCATCGTTTAAACCTTACTCACCACAGTGTCGGGCCTTTGGCGATCAAAATTTTCATTAGCCCAAAGCATCACCACCATCTCGTCATTGCCGACATTGGTAATTTCATGCGACCAGCCTGGAATAGTATCTACCACTTGTGGCTTGTCTCCGCTGGTGCACAACTCCACCAATTCGCCAGACAGCAAATGCCTGAAACGAAACAGCGCTTGCCCCTTCATGACCAAAAACTTTTCAGTCTTGGTGTGGTGATAGTGGCCTCCACGGGTAATGCCTGGATGCGCCGTAAAGTAGCTGAACTGACCGCAATCAGGTGTTTTAAGCATCTCCACAAACACCCCACGCGGATCGGCATGTTTCGCAACCTCGTAAGAAAACTTGTCTGCCGGCAGAAAACTCACATACGTGGCATAGAGCGCCCTCACCAAGCCAACACCCACCTTATCCATCAGCAGCGTATCTCTGCTCTCCCGAAAAGAAGTGATCAAACGTGCCAGATCACCCACCGTTGTCGCGTACTGCGGCTGCATAACCGAAAACCCATCTTTTCCGGTCACAGGGTCCGCACCATCCATGATCTGGACAAAGCGCTCAATGACATCGTCAATGTAGACAAGCGTTAACGCGGCCTTCGGATCATTGAGCACGATAGGCAAATTACGCCCAATATTGTGGCAAAACGTAGCCACCACAGAGTTGTAGTTGGGCTGACTCCATTTCCCAAAAACATTAGGAAGTCGAAAAAGGTGCACTGGCACCAAAGGGTCTACACCCGTTGCCAGCAAGATGCTTTCCGCATCCCGCTTGCTACGGCCGTAGGCATTGTTTTGTGCAGCCTGCGTCGAGGACGTGTACAAAATCGGAATCGGTTTACCTGAGGCGTGAGCAACGTTAGTTACAGCCCTGCACAACTCACGTGTCAGACCAGCATTACCTATTTCGAACTCCTGCGGGTCCATCGGTCGGTTAACACCGGCCAGGTGAAAGACAAAATCGACACCCTCCAATAAAGCGGGCAATTGATCAGGCCGGTCATTGCGGGTAAAGCAAACCACCTGTACATCACGGCGCTCCCGCAGATACACCCGCAGATTCTGACCAATAAAGCCGTTTGCCCCCGTGATCAAGACCTTTGTCAATTTCAATCCTCCGCAATCGCCACTTCACCACGGGCAATGCGCTGCATGAAATCAAGCTTGAGCAGCAATGCCTTCATGCCCGTCACATCCAGGCGCGTCGTGTTGTGCGAGTTGTAGTCCTCACCATGAGTACTCTGGGTAATGCGGCGCTCGCCCTCTTCTACAAATTTGGCATAGTTCAAATCACGACCATCAGGCGGCACACGGAAGTAGTCGCCAAGGTCTTCAGCGCAAGCCATCTCCTCACGCCCCAAGAGCGCCTCATAAAGCTTTTCTCCATGACGTGTGCCGATCTCATGAATCGGATGCTCGGGCTTACCCATGAGCTCCAGAATAGATTGCGCCAACACTCTCACCGTAGCCGCAGGCGCTTTTTGCACAAAGATGTCACCGTTGTTGCCGTGTTCAAAAGCGTAAAGCACCAGATCTACCGCGTCATCAAGCGTCATCATGAAACGCGTCATACTTGGATCTGTAATGGTAATGGGCTGACCCTCGTGGACTTGGTTCACAAACAGCGGAATGACCGAGCCACGTGAAGCCATTACGTTGCCATACCTCGTGCCACAAATGACAGTGCCTGTACCTTCAAGGTTGCGGCTAGTCGCCACCATGACCTTTTCCATCATGGCTTTGCTAATGCCCATGGCGTTAATGGGGTAAACCGCTTTATCGGTACTCAAGCACACCACTCGCTTGACACCCGCCGCAATGGCTGCTTCCAGCACGTTCTCCGTGCCCAGCACATTGGTCTTCACCGCCTGCATGGGATGGAATTCGCAGGATGGGACCTGCTTCAAGGCCGCCGCATGGAATACGAAATCAACCCCTCGCATGGCAGCCGCCACGCTGCGGCTATCACGCACATCACCGATGTAGAACTTGAGCTTAGGATGCCCATAACGCTTGCGCATGTCATCCTGTTTTTTCTCGTCGCGACTGAAGATCCTGATCTCCGTCAGGTTGGACAGAAGAAAGCGCCGCAGCACGGCGTTCCCGAAAGAACCCGTACCACCTGTAATTAATAGTGTCTTGTTGTTGAACATAGGAGCTACCCTCTTCCGCCACCTGGCATGGTGTGCTCTGCAGCTATTTCTGCAATAAATCCAAACGTTTCACAGGCGCAACGTGCCCATGAGTAGCTTCGACCTTTTCGCCATGCGGACGTCGCAAGCTTCGCGCGCAGGTCGTCGTTATGAAAAAGACGGCGTAACGCCTCGGCAATCGAGTCCGGGATATCCGGATCAAAATAAATTCCAGCCTCTTGAAGAATCTCAGGCATCGGACCACGATTCGAGGAAGCAATAGGCAAACCAGCGGCCATTGCCTCAATCAGGATATTGGGTAGATTCTCACAGCTCGATGCAAAGACAAATGCATCCGACTCCCTGTAATGGGCGTCAAGATGGTCAAACGGAACACCACCAGACCAGCAAAGGAACTCCTTGCTGGGGTCCAGACGGAGCAACAACTGCCCGAATTCGCGCCCGTAGCACCCCCATTCAGCGCCAATGAAACGAACTGCCATAGGCAGCCCCTCTGCGCGCAGTTGATGTACTGCAAGCGCAACCTCCACCTGATGTTTATAGGGCATCAGAATGGAAACGTAAAGCAAACGGAATGGTCGAATTATTGAATATTGGCTTATCTCTCTCTGCGGGCGAGGCGGCTGAACGAATCTGTCTTCGATGCCATGAGGAATCAGCGCCACTGGTCTTTTGATACCTCCAAGAAATGTTGAGACCGAATCCATTGCATATTTGGTCAGGAAGATCACGCCGCTGGCCCGGCGAAGCGATCTGCTTTGGAATTTTCGCAGCAACCAAATCTTTAAACGCATGAGACTCCAGCGCCCGAAACGCCGCGCTTCGGCGGGCTCGAAAGGCAGCATGTTTTGCGACATCGTGACCGTGGGCACAGAACAACACATAGGGAGCGTTCCGCCGGGTGCGAAAAGCACATCGCAACCTGCTCGCTTCAGCTCCCGATCTAATTGGAACTGCTGACCAAGCATTCGTCGAGGCGTCGACGCCTCAATCCATGAAGGACGCCGCATCTCCAGCCACGGACGAACCGGCAACACAGCTGCAGTAGCCTCTGGGGCCCAGACCGTAATTCTGCTGATCCCCGCCGCCGCAGGATCAGCTGCATGCAGCAACTGGGACAAATGCGTAACGCCGCCGCCTTGCCGAATATTGCTTGCATCAATAGCAATGTGCAGCCCCGAAGAATTCGACATATTAGGCTTTACCTACTTCACTTTGATTCAAGGCCACTAGACGCCACTTGATTGACACTTCGCGAAATTAACTTGGAACGGTCGACACGACGACCAGCCTCGTGGTATTTTGACGGGGATTTACTTTTGGAAATATTATTTATAAATGTCATGAGTTGATTTTTATTTCAGCGCATTCAGCAACACTTGGGCGGCATTTTTCGACTCAGCCAAAGATGCTAGCAACACATTACGTCCCTCAATCCCCTCCACGACAATTCGCCTCGGGTTATTGGCGTACTCAACTACTGCGCTACGGATTGAGTTGGCGTCAACTGTGCACAGGGCTCCCGTTTTGGCTCGCCCCTCCCATTGCCCCATTTCCATAAATGCCCCCGTGTAGCGCGTACTGACCACTGGCAGACCTGAGACCATCGCCTCAGCCACTACCACTGCCCAGCCATCATGGCGCGAGGGCACCAACAAAAGATCATGCTGAGATATCAACTTAGGCAGTTCATCAGGTTCAACGAAACCATTTTCACTTATGTGAGAGTACTGTTTAGCGTAGTCGGAAACCAGCGACTTAAGTTCGCCCGAACCTACCAGAGAGAGCGTCGCTTGGTCTGGTGCTATATCGGCAAACGCCTCCAACATCTCCGGGACACCCTTACGGACAATATATTGCCCAATATAAAGACATTTGATTGGCTTGCTAGGTAATCCAATACGCTGGGTATATCTTGACTCATTAATTGAATATGGAAGATTTAATGTACTGCGCGAAAAAGGACCATAAGCGGACATTGCCTCTTTTCCAATACAAAAGACCTGCTTGGCAAACGGCAACGTCAGCGCCCACACAACACGTCTAATCACTGCCCGCATCCCATTGACGGGCAAAGGCTTCTCCAGCCAATAATGGAATGAGACTCCATGACGGAGGCAATACCATCTAAGTCGGAAGGACAAGGGGAGGCGATACCCCCCCACGAGCACATGCTCAGGTTTGAATTTCTCAAGCAATGCGCAAAGTTCGTCCCAGCGGTTGATACCTTGGTTGCTGCCCAGCACGCGAAGCCATGGCTTTTCCGCCAGACGCCAGTCCCGATTGGATTCTCGCCCCCAAAGAAAGACAGCAAGCACATCGGCGGATTTTGCCAAGGCTCCGAAAAAATCCAGTTGATACGGAGTGGGTATATTAGACAGAAATAACACCCTGGTCATTATTGAATATCCAATCGGGTTCTGAAATATTTAACTGTCTCGCGCAAACCTTCGTTCAATTCCACACTGGGCTGCCAATCGGTAAGGCTCTTGGCAAACGAAATGTCAGGCTGACGCTGCCTCGGGTCGTCCTGGGGCAAAGGACGAAAGGCAATCTTCGACTTGCCTCCAACGATCTTCAGGACCTCTTCAGCCAATTGCAGCATGGAAAATTCACATGGATTTCCCGCATTCACTGGGCCCGTGGTTCCCTTTTCGGTCGCCATAAAGCGCACAAAGAATTCGATCAGGTCGTCTACGTAGCAAAAGCTCCGCGTCTGACTGCCGTCACCATAGATTGTGATGTCCTCGCCCTTAAGCGCCTGCACGATAAAGTTGCTCACCACTCGCCCATCGTTCGGATGCATGCGCGGACCATAAGTGTTGAAGATGCGCACCACCTTGATATCCAGATTGCACTGTCGGAAATAATCGAAAAATAGGGTTTCGGCGCAGCGCTTTCCTTCGTCATAACACGCACGAGGGCCAATTGGATTAACCCGCCCCCAATACGCTTCGGTTTGAGGATGTACTTCCGGATCTCCATACACCTCGGAAGTACTTGCTTGCAGAATGCGTGCATTTAGGCGTTTGGCAAGGCCTAGCATGTTGATCGCGCCGTGGACGCTGGTCTTGGTGGTCTGAACCGGATCGTGTTGATAATGCACCGGACTCGCAGGGCAGGCCAAGTTGTAGATATGGTCTACCTCCACGTAAAGTGGACAGGTCACATCATGACGCATCACTTCGAAGGCAGGGTTTTTCAAAAGATGAGAAATATTCTCCCTGCGACCAGTGAAGTAATTGTCGACGCATAACACCTCATGGCCATCGCTCAACAAGCGCTCGCACAAATGAGACCCGAGGAAGCCTGCTCCCCCAGTCACAAGAATTCGTTTTATTTCCGTCATACTTTATTCAAATACTTTCTAACATTTCGAAAAAACTCGCCCACTCGCATCTTGCGTAGCTGGTGTATCGGCCACGGATCCCACCCCAGTCGTTGGCCGAGGAAACTCCCCTCTGAAAGAGATGTTGGCGAGTAGTAGCAGAACTTGCGCCCATAAGTCAGGAAGTAGTGCCCATATGGAAGGCTGCGCTCCCGCTGTGGGGCAACCAAAGGTCTTCGCGAATCAAGCAGCGCTTCAATTTCTCTTTTGTTAGCGGGCTCAAGGACCGCCCCTGAACCGCGATAGGCACAAGGACCCAGCAAGATACTTGGTTTACCCCAGTATGCAGCTTCCATACCGATGGTGGATCCATATGAGGCGACGAGCTCTGCAGAGTCGATGAGGGCGTATGAGTCCACAGTCTCGTGTGGCGCGATTACCAGAACCCCAGTCTGCCCGAGTTGTGCCCAGCGCTGCCGCTCCGCAGCAGACTTCTTTACCAAGTGGGGATGGACCCTTATCACCAGCTCCAGATCTGTGTACGCGCTGTGAGCGACGATCAAATCCTGAACCGCACTCAGTTGATCCGGCCAAGGGCCGGGTTCATAAGCATCCGCCACCGCGGCGTACTCGTCATCGCTGGATGAAAAGTAGACCAGTCTGCGCTTACCAACCGTGCGATCTGGAACCAGTCCTTTTTCCTGGTCTGCCGTGAATGAATACCAGCCGATGCCGTCTCCACCGCGCCTACGCCGGAAAAACTGATGACCCAGCAGCACACGCTGCTGCGGATCAGCGGCATCCCAAGATTGCTGAATGCGCCGACGAATGTAGCCAAAGTTATGGATCGCGTCCGAAAATATTTCGTAGTGGCTGTAGGTGTAGCCGCGCTCGTGGCGTAATACGACAATTCCCGCCTGTTCTGCGGCGGCAACAATGGGCTTGGATGTAGCAAATCTGCCATTGAAGGTGATAACCACATCAGGCCTGCATGCGCGAATGACCTTTGCCGCACGCAAGTAAACCAAAAGCGCTGCAGCCAAACACGCGCGAACACGTTCAAGATCCTCATGCGGTTCATAGCGACTGTTACCGGTGTAAGAAATGAGCGAAGAGGCGGCCCCCGCGCCTAAAGCAGCCCCATGATAGGAATACTGTTTCAGCGCTTCCAAGTCACCCGAAAAGCGCTGCGACCATTCCTCAATTACGCTTTGCCAAGCCGGATCGTCTACTGAACGCCCCTCGACACTGACACCCTCTTGGGCCAGCAGACGCTCAAACCGATGCTCACGTCGCTCTAAAGAACACCCCACCAAGCGAGCGATGGCCGGAAGACTCCAGTCCGACCAAGGCAGATCCTCGCCAAGCCAGGCAAAGCTAACCTCGTGCCCATCGCTTAGTGCCTGAAGTGCTACCTCTCCGGCAGTCTCAAGGTGGGGTTTCAGAGACACGCTTTCAGCGATCAGATAACGCACCGTCGCCCCTCTCGTAATCTCATCTCGCCCTCCTCAAGCCAAAGTTGATTAGCTTGCCTAGAATGACCTTCTCAAAAAACTTCCCCAAGCCGTAGCCTAGATTTTCCCATGCTGTCTTGCCCAGCCGCTGGTCTGCAAACCTAAAGCCAGTTGCTCGGTTGCCTGTAAAACCGTGCAGCGAATGCCCACCAAGACTCCAGAACAAAGCCACCTTGTAGGCCCCCTCTACCGGCAACACGGGAAGATCACGCTTGCGCACAAGTTCCACGACCTCTTCATGTGTAGTTGGCATATAGACCGATCCAAGCCGCTCATAGACGCAACGTCCGACCAATATGGATGGCTTGCCCCAGTACGCCGCCTCCACCCCCATGGTTGATCCAAAGCTGAGAGTAATGGCACACGCGTCGAGCAGGCTGTATGAACTGACTGGAGAGTCACCAGCAATCACGTGCACATTGGCGTGCTTTGATTGCAACTCATGAAGCCTAGCAGCAAAGCTCCAGCCTACATCCTTTAGATTGGGATGAATTCGCAGCCATAGCACTACTTCTGGATCGTCATGCAGCGACTCACACAAGCGCGTGATAGCTTCGGTCTGGTTGCGGTAGAGAGTCTTGTCGTACTCGCCGCCCAACGCAGCAAATTCATCCTCCGAGCTATTGAAAATGGCCACATTGTGTTTACTTGCATCCCAACAGAAGGGTAGCATGCCCGCCTTCTGGTCAAGCACATAAGCCTTGGAATCATTGATCACGCCGCCCGAGCGCTTGTACGTGTAATAGTCCGCTGCGCATTTCCGCACATCACCGCCGAAGGTCTTCCAACGCGTCTCGATACTGCGGTTCAGAACATCGAGGTCTTGGGGCAACTGATCTTCGAAGGTGTAAACGCAACCGGCGTGCTGGCCTGAGAACTCCATGACCTCAACTGGAATCTTCATTTGCTGCGCAAGCCTCAGTAGCGGGCGGTATTGGTTCTGGCGACCGTTATACAGGACGACGCGATGCGCTGTGCGTTGCGACAGCGTCATGCGCGCCCAGCCCACCAAATTTTCTGAAGTCGTTAATAGTTTCCTGAGCGAGTATCGTGCCAGTCGCCCCTCAAGATCCTGGTCTCGCGAAACACCGATGTAGCTGGAGTAGGCCGCCTGCCCAACGTCAACGCCCTCGAAGCTGTAATCCTTCAAGGTCCAGCGGTTTTCAAGCACTTCCAGACGCAACGCTACGCCAATAGGCAATTCGACCTGAACAGCTGTTTCGACATGCTCGTAACTACCGCGCAAGGCACTCAGACCACGACGGGTTTGAGATTTACAAACTACACAAATTGATCGCAGGCCATAGATATTTAGTGAGCAGGCGTAGCCTTTCCCGCCTGCGCAAGTGGCTATAACGGTAGACTCGCCGGCGTCAATGGCCAACTGAGCCTTGGAGAGCATGATTTCCAGCTCCGGTGTTTGAAGGGCAGTCGGGATGTAGACAATGACGCTCATACAGTTGGCCTGTTCTTTCGGAATTCGTCAGTAACCTCGAGCACGTGACCGCGCTCCACCCGATAGATACGGTCAAAACGATGAGCTATGTCAACACGGTGGGTGATGAGTACAACTGTCAAGTCATCAGAGCTCGATAGCAGATCGTCCAGAATTGCCTCTTCTGTCTTGACATCAATGGCGCTAGTGGCCTCATCAAGAAACAGAACAGTTTTCCCCAGATAGAAAGCTCGCGCAATCGCAATACGCTGCCGCTGCCCACCAGATAAACGAAGACCGCGATCACCCAGCGGAGTATTCAAGCCCTGAGGCAGAGTTTCAACAACTTCCCAAAGCCTAGTCCTCTGCAAAGCCTCCCTTACTAGAGCTTCATCGATCTGCGCATCATCCTGCCCGAGCGCCACATTCCGACGCACTGTGTCGTCTATAAGGAAGGTGGACTGAGGTAGATACACTGAGTAGGGCGCGGCACTGTGCCCCAGCAAACGCCCCGATGAGTCAGTCACCTCGATACTTCCGCTGTTGGGCTGCAGGATGCCAAGAAGCAAGTCAACGAGCGTGGATTTGCCAGCGCCGGACGCCCCCAACAACACTAGCTTGTCGCCGCGTTTTATTGTGAAGTTCACATCATCGAACACTGGAGACGGTGCAGATAAGTAGGAGAAACCAATATTCCTTGCAGAAATGCAGGAGAAATCCCTCTCGGGATGATCGGAAATTTCCCTCCTCGATTTGGGGACCTCCTGCTTCAGGTCCTTGAAAAGAGAGTGCACTACCTGCCGATAGAAGCCCAGCTGCGTTAAGGTTGTAGTAGTCAGGCTAAAAAGCGTGACGAGCCGCATTGCGCCCGCCCCGAATATCGCAAGCACGGGGACCAAATCGACAGTACGGCCACCGGTACCCGATGCCATAAGAGGAACAAGAACTGCAAAGACTACAACAGCAAACTCTAGAAAGTAGCGCGAGGAGTTCGAAATGGTATTACTACTGGCTTGCGCCGAACATAGCGCGTCTCCATTTCGCGCTATACGATCACTAAAGAATTCCTCTGCCCCCAATACGCGTATCTCTTTGATGCCATCCATCGCTTGGCGTACATCAGTAATTACCAGGGAGGAAACAGCCCTGAACCGTTCAGCGTAGGCACGATTCTTTTTCCGGAGAATGCGGTCATATAGCAGGGTAACGCCGGCAATTAGTGCCAACAATACAAGAAATGCACGTGGATCGACCCAAAAAAGAAAACCGAGGATTAAGCAGGCGACCAACGACTCTGCACTGACACGAAGAAGAGACATCAAGACTAAGCGCGCATACTGCGGCGCCCAGACATTGATAGCATTGATGTAATCGGAGGAGTTTCTGGCGGCCCAAGCTTGATATGGCATGGCTTGGTATCGCCGTAGTAATTCCACGCGGAGGTTAGCCTCTATCCGCCCTGCCATGCTAAAGATGCGCTTATTTGCCCAGATGCCAAGTCCCGCTTTCATGGCAAAGACCAGAAGCAAGGCAATCCCGACGAACCCCATACCGACGCCCCGAAGACTGGCGCTCAGGACCGGAGAGGTAGGCGCGGCCCCGAACGCGAGCGCCACGTACTGCCCTATCAAGCCAAGTCCGACGAGATCCAGCAGACCGACAAGTAGAAACAGTGCAAATATTAGGCGCAGTCGATGTACGTCGGCACCCGCGAGGTACCAAATTTCCAGGAAATACGCTTTGAGTCTATGCAGCATGTGAATATTCTTGTGTTTAGGAGTCGGGCGCCCCAAGAGGGCTGCTCCTCCGGCTTGTCCGACAACGGCATCAGTTCTCGGAACGAAACTCTTTTTGCAGCGATATCTGCCAGAAAGCCGGATTTGAGAGAACACGAACAAAGTTGTTTGAAGCCAAGCCATTGCCAAATGACGAATCTGGCACCTGCTTCTTCGCCCAATAAGACTTGATAAAGTTTCGAAGCTTGTCCACTTCACCGGCCATACAACTCAGTACCGAGGCCGCTTGGGCACGATTATTCTGTCTGGTTCCGACGTCAATACTTACCAACCCGAGAAAAGGTGCCTCTCTTACACCTGCGCTGCTGTTGCCCACCATGAGTGAGGCGTTCTTCATCAACTCCGAGAAGTAGTTGAAACGCATAGACGGAATAACCCGAAATCGGTCAGCCGGTAGCTTCTCAATGACCGAAAATATCTTGTCGGTTCCAGGGTCGTTATTGGGAGCAATCACCACAAAACACTTCCCGCTCGCCTCCAGCGCACCAAATACCGCTTCTGCCTGTTCCTTTATCGTGTCGACCTCCGAAGTGACAGGATGAAAAACAGCGATCCCATAGTCAGTAAAAGGGATGTCATAATAAGCCTTAACCTCATCAATTGATACGCCAGAGGGCCGCATATGCGTATCCAATTCGGGAGAACCGATGTTGAACGTGCGGTCCGGCGTTTCGCCGAGTCCAAGTACGCGTTGCCGAGCCGCTTCGGAACTAACAAAATGTGTTGCACAGAGTTTAGTGTTGCAATGCCTGATACTTTCGTCGATCGTCCCAGACACTTCCCCGCCTTCAATATGTGCCGACGGTATATAACTCATAGCACAGACGATGGAAGCGCCTAACGCCTCCACCCTGTCGCCATGGATCACAACCAGATCAGGTCGATGCTCGTGCAAGAAATCCGAAAAGCCCAGAATGGTCTTTGATAGAATGAAATCCAGCGCGTCGCCTTCTCGCTGGTTAACGTATTCAAAAAAATCCGCATTAATGAATCGCTTTACTTCCAATCGAGTCTCGCCGTACCGCTTCATCATATGCATCCCGGTGATGAAAAACGTGATTTGAAAACCAGCCTTCTGGGCAGCACGCGCTAGTGGCTCTAGCTTGCCATAGTCCGCCCGTGTGCCAGTAACGAACAACAGACGCTTTCCCAATGCGCCGTGATCCTTTTTCTTCTGGGGAGCGATCATTCCGGACGCTCCATACCCACCAGATCGCTCCAGCGCAACTGCTGGTTTCGCTGAACTGGTTGCGCCAACTTAGCACCGATTAAATAATAGAAATGCTCAACACCAACCTCTCCTGAACCAGGGCGACGAGCCCAGATATCGGCCTCAGTAATCACATGCCCCGCTGGTAGATCCTTGTCAGCCACCACAGATCCGCGTGCAAATCGGTAGACACCCTCTTCAGGCGCCGTCCGCCTCTTAGGATTGTTTAGCGCAACGTGGATCTCCCGTGAGCGGTCGATAAGGAATTTCAGTTCGGCGGGATCCATCGAGCAGGAAATGTCTGGCCCCTTACGATAGCGCGTATCGGTGAAATGGCGCTCAAGTATGGAAGCCCCCAACGCCACCGACGAAAGTGCCATTTCCGGCCCAATGCTGTGGTCGGAGAAACCGATTACAGCGCGTGGAAACGCCCGCTGCAACTCTCCAATGCCCTGTAAGCTTACGATCTCTGGCGGGGATGGGTACAGATTGGTGCACTCCAGAAGCGCGTAGTCAATTCCCGCCTCGTCCAAAATCTGCACAGACGGTCGCAGAGACTCGATGGTTTGCATCCCGGTGCTCATAATGACAGGCTTGCCAAATTTGGCGATGTGTCGAATCAGCGGCAAGTGATTACACTCCCCCGAGCCAATCTTGAACGCCGGTACACCAATCTCATTCAAGAAATCGGCAGCCGCTCTCGAAAACGGGGTTGATATATAAATCATCCCTAGCGATTCAGCGTAAGCCTTTAATGCGACCTCATCGTCCTTGGAGAGAGCACATTCATCTATCACATGCCAGATTGATTTGTTGGCGTTGGGCGGAAAAATTGTTTTCGCCTCATCAGTCATCTCGTCCTCAACGAAATGCGTTTGATGTTTCACCATTTCGCACCCTGCTTGGTGCGCCGCAAAAACCATTTTCTTGGCCACCTCCAAGTCACCGCCATGGTTGATCCCAATTTCTGCAACCACGAGAGGCGAATGCGCCGCTGAAATTTTCCTATTTGCAATCTTCATACTTACCTTACCTTTTCACTCATTTCTAAAGCTGCCTCGCAGCGCTCGAAGTCCTCTAGCGTATCGACATCTAGACTTTCTTCGGGTGTCATACACAGCGCGCCAATGCTGGCTACCGGGAAACCTTCTCGATCAGCAAATGATTCAGCGTCGAACACATAAATCGCACCATTCGGTCGCACCAGACCTGGCAACTGTTGCCGGTTAGCAAAGCAATATTTAGGATCAGAAATGGGACGAAAAAAAGTCCCATCGAAAACCCCCCATTTGAGTACCGAGCTATTCGCCTCTGTGACTGACATCACCAAGTCAAAATGCCCTTGCGCATACATCGATAACCCCATCTGTATATGTTTCGCACGACGCAGCGGAGATGTCGGCTGTAATAACACTATGGTTCCAGATAAGTTTAGGGTCTTACAGGCGTGCAAGATTACCGACTCCATCGAAGTGGCGTCGAGCGCAAGATCCCGTGGCCTGACAAGAACTTCTACGCCCCTCTTTTGCGCTCCTGAAATAATCTGCGCTATATCGGTCGTGATCACCACCTTATCAGCCCCGGCCGCGATAGCTTCATCGACAGCGTACATATAGAGCAGTTTCCCTCGAAGAGAAAGGATGTTCTTATTAGGCAAGCCTTTCGAGTTCGCCCTTGCTGGGATGATTGCAGTCCAACTCATATAATTCAAGTGGGCTTGAATGCTCGATTTGCCTCTGCAGCGATTGCCGCTAGAAGCATAAATAAAAATACATACATGCCAACGCCACCAACAGATTCAATCAAAAGACGAAGAAACAAAAGAATAAAAAAAGCATAAGCCAACCCCAACCCAACTCTATTTCGACTATCTTCTACCCTAATTTTCTTCTTTAGGGCGCAAAAAAATAGAGAAAACGAACCGAAAAATAACAGCACCCCAGGCGCGCCAAAAATTACTGCAATATTCATAAACTCACTATGAAAATCACGTTCCAAATTTTTGCTAATGTGCATGCCATATAGCTGCAGAGCTCTATCAAGCGGCCCTGCCCCAAATCCGATCCCCATTGGATTATCATAGACCACGATGCCCCCCCAGAAGAGCCATGAAAGTCGATAAAAAATTGACTGATCTACCATGCATTTAGCTCCATTACCTTCGCAAAATTCATTTAAAAATAAACCATTATCTTTCCAAGATTGATATTCTTGAAAGTTCAATGAAGCAACTATACTTTCGTAACCCAGAAGCAATCTCGGGGAATAAACAATTAAGGCCAACACCACGGCAAATGCAATCATAGCCAGAAATATATAATTTGCGGCACGCGTCCACCTGAAGCGCATCCCAAATTCGAGATAGAAGGCAATTATAGTTATACTTACACTAATTAGAGCAACCCTGTTATCTATTAAACCTAACATTAATAGCAATAATGCAAAAATATACTTCCAACTTGTATTTTTATTCATGCTAAAAAATACAAAGGAGCTGGTAATGACGAGCGATATAACAGCTGAGTAATACTTGACGCCGATTGAAAGCGAAGACCTTGAAGATACCAATAAATGCTGAATATTTAGTGCATCAAAATTGATCAGGTGATTGGCGATCTGCAGAACTCCGATAAGAATGTGAAGCATCCAAGGAAGAAAAAACACAAAAATAAATGTTGGCCTAAGATCATGCTTGTTATAAAAGATGCTGTAGCCAGCAAGGAAGGCTCCAGCATAAACAATGAGGTAGGTCTTCCACCCCCCATAGCCGAACATTGGCAACCAAAAAAAAGTCAAACAAATTGCGGAAATCAAATATCCGAATCTTACGATAGTAGCCTCATCGCGTCTAATCATCGCAGAGATTAAAAGGGAAGCAACCAGAAACGAAATACCAATTTTTTCATGACTAGGAGCTAAGAAAAAAAATACAGACACCCCCAGCATAGTCAATGCAGCCATCTTAAAATTTATTAGCGGGTTTAATTCCTTTATACGCATTTTATATTTAATCCACAGATCAACCAATAATGAAGATCAACGCCTAATGTTAAATTTATCAAGGGTAAAGTTCTAGTGACTACCGGTCAAGCCATATTGATTCCTACCGGAACCGAGGAAGGGCAGCATTTTAAAGTCGCTTCGGCTAGACACTGGGTGTTGTATTGGCGCATTTCCAAATTTTGATAGATAAATGCATCCAAAATTGTATTAAGCGCTGCGCCGAGGGGTTGTGCAAAATTTCCAAGCACTAGCACACATTTCTTCCAAACCTCTATACGCCCGCCAGTGCAATATTTCCTGTGCTTTGGCTGGGTTGGCCCAGCATTCTGCTACATCGCCAGGACGGCGTGGGGCCATTTGGAGTGGAACTGAACTGCCACACGCTTCTTCAAAGGCTTGAACCATCTGGAGCACGCTTGTTCCAAGTCCCGTGCCTAAGTTAAATACATCGCATGCCTCTGCACTGTGGCCGGCCAGATGGAGGAGGGCTGCTAGGTGGCCTTCCGCCAAATCCATCACGTGGAGGTAGTCGCGAACCCCGGTGCCGTCGGCCGTGGAGTAGTCGCTTCCCCACACGTTGAGATGCGACAGTTGACCTGTGGCCACGCGGGCCATATAGGGCATTAGATTGTTGGGCGTGCCACTGGGGTCTTCCCCGATGAGGCCGCTGGCGTGTGCGCCCACAGGGTTAAAGTAGCGCAAGATGACGATGCGCCAAGTGGGGTCGCTGTCGGCCAGGTCACGTAGCATTTGTTCTATGTGCAGCTTGGTTCGGCCGTAGGGGTTGGTGCCTCTAGTGGGGTGGCCTTCATCAAGAGGCAGGTATTTGGGTTGTCCATACACTGTGGCACTGCTGGAAAACACCAGTTGGCGCACGCCCTCGGCCTTCATGGCCTTCAAAAGGCTGATAGCACCGCCCACGTTGACGTCGAAATAGGCCAGCGGTTGTTGCACCGACTCGCCCACGGCCTTTAGCCCCGCTAAGTGCACCACCGCCTGGATACTGTGAGCGCGCAACAATTGCTGCATTCGTAGAGTATCACGCACATCGGCCACTTCGAGTAGCAATGACTGGCCCACGATATCAGCCACCCGCTCGGCCACCTCAGGTTGGCTATTACATAGGTTGTCTAGTAGCACCACATGATGCCCGGCCTTTGCCAGAACCACGGCTGTGTGGCTGCCAATATAGCCGATGCCGCCAGTTAGGAGGATGTTCATATGTCGACTGTTTCAGGCCATGGCTAATATTGAGCGAAACACCAGCGGGTGACCGCTTCTTTAAGAGAGCTTGCAGCGACAGTCAGGCAAAGAAACGGCTTGGCAAAGCCTGCACGAGACATCTGCGAAAGACGAGTGCCAGAACCACCATCGAGGATTGCGCGTCGAACAATTTCATTCATTCCCAAACAAATCTCGAGAGTAAATTTTTCCAGCGACATCATTTAATTCAGGTGATCGCCGATTGGCAATGATCACATCCGCCTCTTGCTTGAAAGCAGCCAAATCATTCACCACGCGCGAATGAAAATGCCTCGAATCCTTTAACGTAGGCTCGTAAACGATGACCTCGATACCTTTGGCCTTGATCCGTTTCATGATGCCCTGGATGGCGGAGGCGCGAAAGTTGTCACTGCCCTGCTTCATCACCAGACGATAAATTCCAACCACGGGGGCTTTGTCAGACTGATCAAATTGACATATCCGGACCACTTCAGCCGCGATGAAGTCCTTTCGAGTGGTGTTGGCCTCGACGATGGCGTGGATGAGGTTTTGCGGCACGTCGCGGTAGTTGGCCAGCAGTTGCTTGGTGTCCTTGGGCAGGCAGTAGCCGCCGTAACCGAAGCTGGGGTTGTTGTAGTGGGCACCGATGCGGGGGTCGAGGCAGACGCCGTCGATGATCTGGCGCGTATCCAGGCCGTGGGTAGCGGCGTAGGTATCGAGTTCGTTGAAGTAGGCCACGCGCATGGCGAGGTAGGTGTTGGCGAAGAGCTTGATCGCCTCGGCCTCGGTGCTGTCGGTGAACAGCACCGGAATGTCTTGCTTAATCGCACCCTCTTGAAGCAGCCGGGCGAATAGCTCAGCCCGCGCCGAGCGCTCACCGACGATGATGCGCGATGGGTGGAGGTTGTCATACAGGGCGCGGCCTTCGCGCAGAAACTCGGGTGAGAAGACGAGGTTGTCGCAGCCAAGCTCGGCCTTTAGCTTGGCTGTATAGCCCACCGGCACGGTGGACTTGATGACCATCACCGCCTGCGGGTTGACGGCCAGCACGTCCCGCACCACGGCCTCGACGGATCGCGTATTGAAGGTATTGGCCTCGGGGTCGTAGTCAGTGGGGGCGGCGATGATGATGAAATCAGCACCTTCATAGGCCTCACGCTTGTCCAGCGTGGCGTGCAAATTCAGCGGCTTCTGCCTTAGGTAGTCCTCTATCTCGGTATCGACGATGGGGGACTCCTTGCGATTGAGCATATCCACTTTTTCAGGAACGATATCTAGGCAGACAACCTCGTTATGCTGAGCTAACAAGACACCATTCGAGAGTCCAACATATCCAGTTCCGGCTATGGTAATTTTCACGTATGAACAAGAATAAAGATTTATGCAGGCTACCGCAGTGAATCCAACTTAAATTGGCTCACATGCAAACCTTTTGATTTTAAAAGTAAATAAGGTTTTGGAGCTGGGGGTAGCGGAATTTTTCTACGAATGAGCAACGAACAGCAAAACGAAAGTCCTCGGTCAGGAATGGCCTATCGAGACTTGAGCGCCCGCTAAATCCGCATATCGATCGCTTCGCTTATGTTGCGTCTGCATACAACACTAAAATTCAGAACCTTCAGACCTTGCGTTCAGATGCTCAAACTTCATTCCCATGTAAGCGACAAGCTTGCAAAGCTGTCTTTGGTTGGCGTCATTCTGACCTTTCCGATGCGCCTGGGCCTGGCCAACACCTTTATGGCCTTGACCGTGTTGTTTTGGCTGTTGGCGCGTGACTATAAAGGCCGCTGGAAGGCAATTCGACACCACCCTTTGACGTGGCCGGCTATTGGCATGTTCGTGCTGGTCGTTCTGGGCACGAGCTACACGCTGGCACCAGCCAGTTTGGCTTTGCACCACGTTGGCAAATATTCCAAGTTCTTGTTCATACCCTTGGTTTTAAGTTTGCTTACTGAAGAGGTATGGAGAAAGCGTTGCCTGTACGCCTTTTGTACAGCCATGCTGATCACCCTGGTCAGCACATATGCAGGCATTTGGTGGGGAGTACCATGGTCTGTGACACGGGGAAAACTGGGTTGGGGTGTAGACCATACTGTATTCAAGGACTACATTGCCCAAGGTTTGCTGATGTCCACCTTTGTGTTGCTGGCTGTTGCGCAGGCCATCAAAGAGACAGTTTTGCTCCGCAAAGGTTTTTGGACAGTCGCTGCGGTTTTAGCCATCGTAAGTATTCTGTTCCTCTCGAATGGTCGCTCGGGCTATGCAGCTCTGCTTGCAGGCTTGGGGGGCTTTTTATGGACCGTTAACAGACACCCGTTTCGAAAATTGTTGGCTTTGATGGTGCTTGTGGCTGCTGTGCCCTTGGCTTATATGTCATCGCTCACAATACAGGCACGTGTGGACGAAGGGTTTACTGAAATCACTGATGCTTTGGCACGCCCACTGAATCAAGATGCAGCAGAAGTAACCTCTTTGGGGGCGCGTATTGACATGTGGCGGCTGTCCATTCAGAGCATGGCAAAAAACCCCGTGTTTGGCAGTGGAACGGGCTCTTACCCGTTGTTGGCCAAAGAGGCCTTCCATTCGCAAGGTGTCCTGGATGTGCAGGGGGTACACCCGCACAATCAGTTCTTGTTTTTTGGGGTGGAGTTAGGGATGGTGGGGCTGCTGGCTTATGTTTTTTACCTATACCGTGCTGGCACAGCAGGTAGAGCCATGCCTGCGGTGGAAAGGGCGGTCTTGATCGGGTTTCTTTGCATCATGGTCTCAGACAGCCTCTTCAACAGCGCGCTTTGGCTCTCCACCGAAAACCACCTGTTTACGTTCATGTTGGCGTTATTGGTCGCTGAATATCGACCGAAAAATTTAAGCTAGGGTTATGACCAAGGCAAGCCAGTTGCTGCATTCAGCAACGTGGGGCTATGTTGATGAAGGAGGCGGCCGGATACGACTTTTTCGTATTGAACAAGGTAATCCAGCGCCATGCGCTTTGCGCTGAACAACTCCTGGGCTCGTTCGTGGTTGAGCTTGCGGCTTGGTATGTGGTTTTGGATACCGTAGGCCAGTTCTTGAGTGCTGGTGGCAAGAACACCATTCTCCGGCGTGACCAGCTCGGGCAAAGCACCATAAGGTGTGGCAAAAACAGGGGCCCCGAAGTACAAACTTTCAATAACAGCCAAACCAAATGGTTCGTGCCAACGGACTGGGAAAACAAGCCCGCTGGAGTTGCGAAGCAGTTGCATTTTCTGCTCGCCACCTACCATGCCGTAAAAGTGAACACGTGGCGAAAGCGTGAACCTGAAACCGCGCTTGATGTTGAGGCGATCACCACCCAAAACCTTGAGGGGGAAATGGGTCTTCAAGGCCACATCAATCGCACCTTTGACGTTCTTGACGCTCCAGGCTGCCTTGCCTAGAAAGTGCATGTACGCACGTGGGTCTTGAAGATTGACCTGACCGTACTCGGACCAATCGAGTCCGTTGAGTACATAGCTTTGGCTACCGTGGCGCTCGGCATGGTTTTTGGAGACGAACACGGTATTCAAGGGCAAGACCTCACCCACTTGAGAGTTGCCATGCTGGGTCATGAGCCAGGGCTTGGTGATGCGGTCAGGGTAATCTGGCTTGAACTGAAAGTGGACTAAATCTACTGCTTCTGGAATCTGACTTTCAATGCTTCGCGTGGGGTCGATAGCAATAACTTCAGCAAACGGGCAACTGGAACCAGCGGGCACCAGGTAGCTGACTTTATGGCCTAACTGGGTCAGTGCTTTACCCAGATCCCAAATGACGCGCTCAGTGCCGCCGTAGGCAAATACCGGTATGGGGGCTTTGTTGACCAGCAGGAGTGCATGCGGGCTTACCGGGTAACGCTGGCGTTTAGGTGCTCGCGGTCGTAGTGCAGCATGGCGTAGCGAAAAAAGCATTCCAGCGCGATGAAAAAGCAGAACAAAAAGCCCTCTGCCCCGCACAGAAAGCCGCGCCTGAAAATGTACAGCTGAATGAAGTTGACCAGCGCTGACGCAAAACCACGCAGCACGCCGCCGCGCTTGCCTTTTTCTGCGCGTTTGCGGGCGCCCAGCTGGGCGTATTGCGCAAGCTTTTGCAGGCTGCCATAAATCGTTTCGCGCGAGTAGTGCAGCAGACGGGCTTTGAATTTGATGACCGGGGTGGCTGGGTTGCGCACAATGGCTTTTTCGTGGACGACGCCGTCAAACCGCTCCAGGTTGGCAGTGGGGAACATGCGTTGCACACCGCCGGTGGATTTCATGAGCGTGAGGGCTTTGCCATAGGCCACCTGGTTCCACAGTACTTCCCAGGTGGCTTTCTGACCGCTGGCCACGGCGGCTTGCATTTCGGCCTGCAGCTCGGGGGTGATGACTTCGTCGGCATCCAGGAAAAAGATGTAGTCGCTCTTGACGTATTGCAGCAGGCGGTTGCGTTGCTCGGCAAAGCCTTGCCAGTCGGCATGGGTGTGGACTTGGGCGCCCAGGCGCTGGGCGATGGCGACGGTGTCGTCTTTGCTGCCGCTGTCGACGACGACGATCTGGTCCGCAAAGTGGGCGCTTTGGATGCATTGTTCGATGCGGCGCGCCTCGTTCATGGTGAGGATGCCGATGCACAAGGTAGGTTTGCTCATGGGGTGTTCCAGTTGCGCACGCCTTGCAAGCGCCCCCACATGCGTGCAAGCAGGCGCGGGTTGTAGGCCAGCAGGCGCAGGGGCAGCGCCAGCGCGGTTTGCCACAGCAGTTTGCGTTGCTGCTCTTTGGCAGCGGCGGTGCTTTGGTATTTGCGGGCGTAAATGAGTTTGGATTGGGCGTGGTGGTAGCCGCGAATGTATTCGCTGCGCAGGGGGCTGCGCCCGCGTACGCTGCCGCGTGAGCGGTGAGTGGCGGTGGCGGCGGGGTCGATGACCATGGCCTGGCGCTGGTTGAACAGGCGGGTGCAGAGGTCGTCGTCTTCGTAGTACAGGAAGAATTGTTCGTCAAAAAACTGGCCGCCAAAAGCGCTCATGCGCAGCAGCATGGCGGCGCCGCACACAAAGCCGACGCAGGCTGGGCCTTCTGTGACCGCCGGGCCACGGCTGTTCCACAGCAGGTGGGGCCAGCGGTAGTTGACTTCGGGCTCGCCGTTGGGCTGCAGCAGTTGGGGCGCGACCATGGCGGCCTGGGGCCACTGGGCGGCGGTGTGCAACAGTTGCTGTACGGCTTGGGAGGTAATTTCGCAGTCGGGGTTAAGGAGCAGGGCAAAGGGGGTGCGCACCTGCGCCAGCGCTCGGTTGTTGGCGGCGCCAAAACCCAGGTTGTGCGGCAGGGCCAGTACTTGGGCTTGGGGCAGGTGCGCGGGGGTTTGCTGGGCGCAACCGTCGTCGCTGCCGTTGTCCACGACGATGACGTGTTCAAACCCGGCCAGCGCGGCGCCCAGCGCGGCCAGGCAGTGGGCGCTGTTGTAGGTGACGATGACCACGGTCACGTCTTGCAGGGTGGGGGCCATTGGCGCTGGGGGTGGGGTCATTCAGTGTGGAGGTTTTATCTCGGGGTCATTGTACGGAAGGCTGCCTGAAAGTGTTTCATCTCTGTGGGGTGCATGCCCACCTCTGCAGAGGCTGCAGCTTCTTTCCAGTGGCTGAGGGCCGTTTGCACTTGGCTCACGATGGCTTGGGCTTGGCTGGGGGATAACTCAAAGCGTGCAGCTTGGGCCAGGAGTTGCGCAATGGAGGTGATGGGGCCACTGTCTTCGCTGAGCCAGGTTTTGGATTCGGGGGCTTTGTCCGGGAAGGGGTTGAGGTCAAACGCCGGGGCCAGCCGCCATTGTTGTTGGCCAGCGTAGAGGAAGCCGATGTTGTGGAGGTGGTCGTCCACGTTGGTAATGAGGTGATTAAAAACCAGACGGCGCCAAAGCTGGCGGGCGTCTTCAACAAAGTTGGCGCATTGGCTGCGCATGACGTCGATGATTTCGGTGTAGGCGTGTTCGTCGTCGCGGTTGGCTTGCAGCAAGGTGGCGCCCGAGATGTACGGAATGCGTTGTTGGTCTGCCGTGCGGTCAAAGCGCCGGATCATGGCAACGGGCTGGCCCTGGACCATGACGATGCGGGCGAGAGCACTTTCTATGCCAGCCAATTGGGCGAGTTGGAGGGCAAGGACTTCGCCTCGAGTAACGGCACGTTCGTCGCCCACGCTGGGGAATTTACCCAGGGCCAGGGCGCCGTCTGCATCAAGAATGGTGCACTTGGGACGCATGCCACCCAGTGAGGTGCCTTTGCCCTGAAGGTAGGCCAGGTCTTGCGCGGTTTCCTGGCTGAGTTCGAAAACTGGGGGGCGGCAAGCCATTCATCGCTATAGGCAAATTGTGAGAACTCTCGCGGCCCGTCTTTGACGAACACGAGCTTGCCTACTGGTTTTTCGGCCTTGCCTAAAAACACCTGCAAGGGAGTGCGAATTGCGGCCATCAGAACGCTCCAGCGTTAGGGTTGGCGCGGGGTTTGCGTACGCGTTGCGGGAGTTTTTCGTCCATCAGCGTCAGGCCAATGGTGTCTTGCGAGGTATCGAGCAGCTGGTCAAGTTTGTCGAGCTCGCCAAACACTTGCAAAGCTCTGGCGATATGAACGAGAGCAGTGCCGGGATGGCCCGTTTCCATGCGGCGCACGGTGTTGACGGAGGTACCTATGCGATCGGCCAGGTCTTGTTGCAACAGATGGCGTCGCTTGCGGGCAAGAGAAATAGCCTGCCCCAGCCTGGTCAGGCTACGCTCAACAGGCAAAGGGACAGGGGATGTTGTTTTCATATAAAACGCATTTTATAGCGTCTTATAGATTTTAATCAACCATATTTATTCGCCTAAAATTTAATTGGGATCTGACCCCGATTAATTTAGTGGGCGCCGCCGAAGTGTTCGCCGTCTTTGAGTTTGTAGACGGTGCCGCAGTAGGGGCATTTGGCCTGGCCGGTTTTGGCGACGTCCAGGTACACCTTGGGGTGGCTGTTCCAGAGTTTCATGTCGGCGTGGGCGCTGGGGCAGTACACGCCGCCGTTGGCGTTGAGGTCTTTGGCCAGCAGTTCGATGGTGGTGTTGCTCATGGGGTACTTTCCTGCGCTTAAACCAGCGTGAGCCAGTGGGCATATTTGGGGTTGCGGCCGTTGACGATGTCAAAGAAGGCGGTTTGCACTTTTTCTGTGATGGGGCCGCGGCTGCCGGCGCCGATCTGGATGCGGTCGAGTTCGCGGATGGGCGTGACTTCGGCGGCGGTGCCGGTGAAGAAGGCTTCGTCGGCGATGTAGACCTCGTCGCGGGTGATGCGTTTTTGCACGATCTCCAGGCCCAGGTCTTTGGCGATGTGGAACACGGTGTTGCGGGTGATGCCGTTGAGGGCGCCAGCCGACAGGTCTGGCGTGTAAATGACGCCATTTTTGATGACGAAGATATTTTCGCCTGCGCCTTCGGAGACAAAGCCTGCGCTGTCGAGCAGCAGGGCTTCGTCGTAGCCGTCGTCGGTGGCTTCCATATTGGCCAGAATGGAGTTGGTGTAGTTGCTGACGGCTTTGGCCTGCGTCATGGTGATGTTGACGTGGTGGCGGGTGTAGCTGCTGGTTTTGACACGAATGCCGCGCTTCATGCCTTCTTCGCCGAGGTAGGCGCCCCAGGCCCAGGCGGCAACCATGAGGTGGATCGTGTTGCCTTTGGGGCTGACGCCGAGCTTTTTGTCGCCAATCCAGGTCAGGGGGCGCAGGTAGCCGGACTCCAGCTTGTTGTCGCGCACGACGGCGCATTGCGCTTCGTTGACTTGCTCTTGCGTGAAGGGGATGGCCATGCGCAAGATTTTGGCGCTGTTGAACAGGCGCTCGGTGTGCTCTTGCAGGCGGAAGATGGCGGTGCCTTTGTCGGTTTTGTAGGCGCGCACGCCTTCGAAGGCGCCGCAGCCGTAGTGCAGCGTGTGGCTGAGCACGTGGATTTTGGCGTCGCGCCAGTCCACCATCTGGCCGTCCATCCAGATTTTGCCGTCGCGGTCGGACATGGAGGGGATCACTGCTGTCATGAGTTTCTTCCTTCGTTTGGGGTGCGCTTTAAGCCGTTGATTTTACGCTGGCAAAGTGGTCAGCGGCAGCGTAGGCTGGTGCCATGAGGTTGACCTCGGGGGCGCTCAGGCCCAGGCGCCTGGCCAGCTCGTGGCGCTGGCTGACGATGTGGCAAATATTGGCCACAATATCTTGCGCTTGCTGGGGTTGCAGGCCGTAGTAAGGGGCGGTGGCCAGCACCCGATGCAAATCGGGCTCGGGGCTGTTGTCGTCAATGTTGAGAACGTGCTCGGCCTTGTCGATGTTGGGGTTGATGTCAAAAGCGGGGGCCAGTCGCCAACCTTGGGCTTGGAGAATGAAGCCGTGGTTGCGCAGATGGTCGTCGCGGTTGCCGGTGGCCACATTGAAGACGACTCGTTTGAACAGCTCCAGAAGGTCTTGGCGGGCATGTTTGGGGTCGGCCCGGTTCTGGATGAATTGCGCCAGCTCCAGATAGCTGCTGCCCTCGCTTTGTTCCTTGCCGAGCAGGGTCATGGCCGAGGCGTAAAAGCGCCGTCGGTTGGCCTGGCGGTCAAACCTTTGAACGCAAAACGTTCTGTAGGTGCCGCCAAGCGTAAGCAGCTGTGCTTCGGGCACGTCCAGCCCTGCTTGTTGAGCCATTTGATGTGTCAGGTATTCCCAGGCGCCGATGTCGCGGTCATCGTCTCGTGCGGGAAATTTGCCCATCCAAAGACTGCCATCCTGCGCTGTGAAATTAGCCTTGGGGCGGGCTCCGCCCAGCGATGCGCCTGGCGCGACCAGCACGCTGAGCCAACGTCGCAGGGCATCGAGGTTGTCAATGCGTTTGTTGCTGAGCTCCAGTGCGACGGCTTCGAGTTCGCGCAAACTCGTTACTGGCGGCGCTGGGCGTTGGTCGTTGGCCAGGAACTCGGTAGCACCTGCCACTTTGAAGCGCAATGCGCCTTGGCGCGTGGCGTCTTGCACGCCCAACAGGTAGTCCCAAGCGTAGAGGGTGCGCGCTTTGCGTCCTTGGTCTGAGGCCTCCAGAGCCTCGCGCCGTTTCATGAGGGTCTGGCCCCAGCGGTCTGGTGATGAATCCAGAAAGATGCCGAAATTGCCGAGCTCCGGGCGAGGAAAGAACACGTGCTCGTCCAAAGAGAGGTCGGGGTCTATGGCAAAGGCCTGGGGTTGCCGCAACCATTCGCCGTGGTAGCGAAAGCGGATTTGCCCACGGTCGTGAAACAGCTGGCCCACCAAGCAGGGGGGACAGAGGTCGCCATCGAGCCAGACCTCTAACGGACTTGGCTGTGCGCTCATTTGGCAGTGCCCGCTGTGAGGGCCAGATCTTGCAGCTTGCGGCCGACTTTGTCGTCAGCAGCCAGCAAATCGAAGTCTTTGCTGAGTCCGAGCGCAGAGATGACGCGAAAGTAGGTGCCGAGCGTCACTTCGGGCTGACCTGCTTCGACTTTGTGCAGTGTGGTGCGGGAGATGCCGACCCGCTGCGCGATGGCGGTGGCCGGTAGTTTGCGGCGCAGACGCGCAAGTTTGATCCGCTCGCCCAGGGCGGCGAGCTGGCCTTGCTCTTGCGGAAAGATGATGGGCGACTTGCTTGGCATGTTCATCATTATGGACATTGATTGATATTTTGTCCATAACAGTGAACAATTACGCTTCGAGCAACTCGAAACTGGTGGTGATGTCCGCGGTTTTGCCGAGCATGATGCTGGCGGAGCAGTATTTCTCGTGGCTCATGGCGATGGCGCGTTCGACCGCACTGGCCGGGATGCCTTTGCCGGTGACGGTGAAGTGCATGTGGATTTTGGTGAAGACTTTGGGCTCGGTCTCGGCGCGTTCGCTGCTGAGTTTGACGCTGCAGCCGCGCACGTCGTGGCGGCCGCGTTTGAGGATGAGCACCACGTCGTAAGCGGTGCAGCCGCCGGTGCCGGCAAGCACGGTTTCCATGGGGCGGGGGGCGAGGTTTTTGCCGCCGTTTTCGGGTTTGGCGGCGTCAGGCGCGCCGTCCATGGCCAGGACGTGGCCGCTGCCGGTTTCGGCAATAAAGCCCATGCCTGATTGGGTGCCGGCGGCGCCGGTCCAGCTGACGGTGCATTCCATGATGAGGTTCCTTGTTTTGAATCGTGTACGAGGGTGTCGCGGCGAATTGTATTTACAGTTTTTTTACATGCACGCCCTTGCAACCGAGGGTAAACCCGTTACAATCTGCACATGTGTGCTTTTTTGCATGCACCGTTTGTCTCCTCCACCCTCCGAAAAGGTGGATTCTGCCCCGACCCGCAAGGCTCGGGGCATTTTTTTGCCCGTTTATGATCAGGGCATGACCGCGAAACACCTCAAACCTGCCGATTACCTGAAAAAAATTCTGAACGCCCGCGTGTATGACGTGGCGCAGGAGTCGCCGCTGGAGTTGGCCAAGAACCTGAGCCAACGCTTGCACAACAAGGTGTTGCTCAAGCGCGAGGATCAGCAGCCGGTGCGCAGCTTCAAGCTGCGCGGGGCCTACAACAAGATGGCACACCTGACGCCCGAGCAATTAAAGAAGGGCGTGATTTGCGCTTCGGCGGGCAACCACGCGCAAGGCGTGGCGCTCGGGGCGACCAAGCTGGGCACGCGTGCCGTGATTGTGATGCCGACAACCACACCGCAAGTGAAGATTGAGGCCGTCAAGGCGCTGGGCGGCGAGGTGGTGTTGCATGGCGACAGTTACTCTGACGCCTACAACCACTCGGTCACGCTGCAGAAAAAGCAGGGCCTGACGTTTGTGCACCCCTTTGACGACCCGGAAGTGATTGCCGGACAGGGCACGATTGCGATGGAAATGCTGCGCCAGCACCAAGGGCCGCTGGATGCGGTGTTTGTGGCGATTGGTGGTGGCGGCTTGATTGCGGGTGTGGCCAACTACATCAAGGCGGTTCGCCCGGAGGTGAAGGTCATTGGCGTGCAGATGAACGACTCTGACGCGATGATCCAGTCCGTCTCGGCCAGGAAGCGCGTGACGCTGCCGGATGTGGGCCTGTTCTCGGATGGCACAGCGGTGAAGCTGGTGGGCGAGGAAACCTTCCGCGTGTCGCGCGGCCTGGTGGACGAGTACATGACGGTGGATACCGACTCGGTGTGTGCGGCCATCAAGGATATTTTTGTGGACACGCGCTCGATTGTGGAGCCGGCGGGCGCGCTGGCGGTGGCGGCCATCAAGCAATATGCGGCCACGCACAAGACCAAGGGGCAAACCTACGCGGCGATTTTGTGCGGCGCGAACATGAACTTTGACCGCCTGCGTTTTGTGGCCGAGCGCGCCGAGGTGGGCGAGGAGCGCGAGGCGCTGTTTGCGGTGACCATCCCCGAAGAGCGCGGCAGCTTCAAGCGCTTTCTGGAAACCATTGGCGGCTTGCCGGGCGGCACGCGCAATGTGACCGAGTTCAACTACCGCATGAGTGACGCCAACAAGGCGCATGTGTTTTTGGGCCTGACGTCGCACGGCAAGGGCGAAAGCACCAAGATTGCCGCCAACTTTGGCAAGCATGGTTTCGAGGCCTTAGACCTGACGCATGACGACCTGGCGCAAGAGCACATTCGCCACATGGTGGGCGGGCATTCGCCCCTGTCGCAAGACGAGCGCTTGCTGCGCTTTACTTTCCCGGAGCGGCCGGGCGCGCTGCTGAAGTTCTTGAGCCTGATGCGCCCAGGCTGGAACATCAGCCTGTTCCACTACCGCAACCAGGGCGCGGACTATGGGCGCATTCTGGTGGGCATTCAGGTGCCGGCCAAGGACGACAAGGCGTTTGCCAAGTTTCTGGACACGCTGGGTTACCCGCATGTGGAGGAGACGAACAACCCGGTGTACCGCCTCTTCCTGCGGGGGTAAGCAGACATGGCCGCTTCTTTGGATGGACAACTGGTGGTGGCGATTTCGTCACGCGCGCTGTTTGACTTTGAAGAAGAGAACCATGTGTTCGAACAAGGCGACGACCGCGCCTACATGGACTTGCAGCTGCAGCGGCTGGAGGCGCCGGCCAAACCGGGCGTGGCGTTTTCGCTGGTGCGCAAGCTGCTGGCGTTCAACACGGCAGAGGCCCAGCGCGTGGAGGTGGTGATTTTGTCGCGCAACGACCCGGTGTCGGGCATGCGGGTGTTTCGCTCGGCACAGCACTATGGCTTGCCGATTCAGCGCGGCAGCTTTACCCGCGGGCAGTCGCCGTGGCGCTATTTGCGGCCTTTGAACGCCAATTTGTTTTTGTCGGCCAATCTGGCCGATGTGCGGGCTGCGCTGGATGCTGGCGTGCCAGCAGCGCAGGTGTACCCGCATTCGGCCCGGGCGTCTGAGGCACACCCACACGAGGTGCGCATTGCGTTTGACGGCGACGCGGTGCTGTTTTCCGACGAGGCCGAGCGCGTGTTCCAGGCCCAGGGCTTGAGTGCTTTTCAGGCGCATGAGCGCGACAAGGCCGCCCTGCCCTTGTCGGCGGGGCCGTTCAAGCCTTTGCTGGAGGCGCTGCACCGCCTGCAACAAGCGGGCACTTCGGACATGCGCATTCGCACCGCGCTGGTCACCGCCCGCAGCGCACCGGCGCACGAGCGCGCGATTCGCACACTCATGAACTGGAACATCGAGGTCGACGAGGCCATGTTCCTGGGCGGCTTGCCCAAGGGCGAGTTTTTGCGCGAATTTGAACCCGACTTTTTCTTTGACGACCAAACCGGCCACATTGAATCTGCCGCGCAGCATGTGCCTGCGGGGCATGTGGCCAGTGGCGTGACGAACGGCTAGGCCGCGGCTTCAGCCTCTGGCCACAAGTTGGGAAAGTAAAACCGCAAAGCGTGTTGCGGGACGCCCAGTTTGAGTTTGCCGTAAGGCGAGTCGGTCAACAGCAAGCCCCGTTTGAGCAAGGCCGACACTTGCGCCGTGGCCTGGCGATCGCCCAAGCCGAGCATGGCTTTGAAGTCCGCACGGTCGAGCTCGGCTTGCGCTGCAAACAGGTAGTGCAAAGCGCGCAAAGCCTCGGTCCGAACGCCTTGGCGGACGACTTGCTCTTCATAAGCCAGGCAAGCGGCCATGCGGTCCTTCATACCGTCGAGCGAGAGTTGCCTGCTCATGAAGTGCACCTGGTCCGTGCACACATCCAGCACGTACCCCATCCAGGCGAGCAAGCCTGCTTCGGTCAGATTGCCCCGTCCGTCAAGATCGCCGGCGCGGGGTTCGTCGGCCGCAGAAAGGTGCGCGTAATAGGCCTCTTGTGTGCGCGCAAATCCACGCAGAGGTGACCACAAACCGTTGGTCAAGCCCAGATGGCCCAGGACCAAATGGCTGTGCAGCCGCGCCACGCGACCATTGCCATCGGGGAAGGGGTGAATCCAGGCCAGGCGTTGGTGTGCAGCCGCCATGGCCAGCACCTGCATTTCGCCACGGCGGGCACCTCTGTAAAACTGTGCCCAACGGCTCATGAAGTCAGGCAAATGAGTGGCCGCGGGCGCGGCGTGGCGACCAACGCTGACTTCATGCATACGCCACTGCCCCGGTTGCAGCACTTGGGGCCCTTGAACAGCGTCGAGCACGCGGTCGGCTTCGGGCAGGCGAGCGAACAAGTCCTGATGAATATCCAGCACTGTTTGCGACGACCAGACCTGTGACGTGGGCCACTGCGGCGAGAGGGTTTCGAGCTGCGATTCGGTGGCCATGTGTGCCAGCGCCAGGCGTTGACGACGGGCCTTATCACTGTCCTGGGCGTATTGGTTGTGCAAGGCCTGTTCGATCTCCAGCGGCAGGGTGTGTTGCCCTTCGATGCGGTTGGAGTAGTAGGAATTCATGGCGCGCAGCAAATGACGCAAGCCCGGCAACGCGGTAGCCGGGCTCCAGCCGGCCAACCGGTCGGCCTTGCGGATCAGGTCGCTGGCGCGTTCGAGCAAAGCACCCAGGCGATGCTCTGCAGGCAGCAGCGGCTCCATCTGCGAAGGGTGGTCGTATAGCTGAAATTTTTGCGACTTTGACATTTGTCTTAAGTTTATATTTATAAACAATATTTTTCAATATTTGCGTGATTATTTGCGACATTCAATGCATGGATGCAAAGGTGCTTTCGCAACTTGCAAGCGCTAAGGGATAATTCACTCCTCTGCTTGATAACCACAAGCCATTCACCATGATTCGCATTTCCGAACTCAAACTCCCGCTGTCCGCCCTGCCGGTTGAGGAGCGCCGCGCCGTCGATGCGCCCGCCGAGACTGACGAGGACCGCCTGCCCCCGCCCCACCCCATTGCAGCTCTGCGCCAGCTGGCGGCCAAGGCTTTGGGCATGGCTGATGGCGATATCGCCACCCTGGATGTCTTCAAGCGCAGCTTTGACGCGCGCAAGGCCGAGTTGCTGGCGGTGTTCATCGTAGACCTGACGCTCGCGCAACCCGAGCGCGAAGCGGCCTTGCTGGCACAGTTTGAAAACAACCCTCACATCCAGCCTACGCCCGACATGACGTGGTACGCACCCGTGCAGGCGCCTGCCGACTTTGGCTTCAAGGAAGGCGAGCGTCCGGTGGTGGTGGGCTTTGGCCCTTGCGGCATGCTGGCTGCGCTCACGCTGGCGCAAATGGGCTTTCGCCCAATCGTGCTCGAACGTGGCAAGACGGTGCGCCAGCGCACCAAGGACACCTGGGGCTTGTGGCGCAAAAAAGTGCTGCAACCCGAAAGCAATGTGCAGTTTGGCGAGGGCGGTGCGGGCACGTTTTCGGACGGCAAGCTCTACAGCCAGATCAAGGACCCGCGCCACCTGGGCCGCAAAGTCATTGCCGAGTTTGTGAACGCGGGCGCGCCCAGCGATATTTTGTTTGCTGCGCACCCGCACATCGGCACCTTCAAGCTGGTCAAGGTGGTGGAGAACATTCGCGAGCAGATCGTGGCGCTGGGCGGCGAGATTCGGTTTGAACAACGCGTGACCGATGTGGTGCTGGATGCCGAGCACCGCCTGCAAGGTTTGCAGGTGCTCAACCAAGCCAGCGGCGAAAGTTACACCCTGCCCGTCCGTCACGCGGTGATGGCCCTGGGCCACAGCGCCCGCGACAGCTTTTTGATGCTGCACCGCCGTGGCGTGCAAATGGACGCGAAAGCGTTCAGCATTGGCGTGCGCATTGAACACCCGCAAAGCGTGATCGACAAGGCCCGCTGGGGCCGCCACGCGGGGCACCCGCTGCTGGGCGCTGCCGACTACAAATTGGTGCACCACGCCAACAATGGTCGTGCGGTGTACAGCTTTTGCATGTGCCCCGGCGGCACCGTGGTGGCCGCTACTAGCGAACCGGGGCGTGTGGTCACCAACGGCATGAGCCAGTATTCACGCGCCGAGCGCAACGCCAACGCGGGCATGGTGGTGGGCATTGACCCCAGCGACTTTCCTCAACACGACCACGCCGCCTGGATTGCCGCTTTTGGCGACACCGACGGCCCCTTGCTGGCCGACGAAGCCGCGCAGTACCAAGCATGCGGCGAGGTGCATCCGCTGGCAGGCATTGTGCTGCAGCGCCAGTTAGAGAGCCGCGCGTTTGAAGTGGGGGGTGGCACCTACGAAGCACCAGCCCAGCGTGTGGGCGACTTTCTGGCCGCCACACCTTCCTCACAACTGGGCGGTGTGCAGCCGTCCTACAAACCCGGCATTCACCTGACCGATCTGGCGCAGGTGCTGCCCGACTATGCGGTGCAAGCCATGCGCGAAGCCCTGCCCGCCTTTGGCCGCAAGATCAAAGGCTACGACATGGCCGATGCGCTCATGACCGGTGTGGAAACGCGCACCTCGTCACCCTTGCGCATCCCGCGTGGCGAAGACCTGCAAAGCCTCAACACCCCCGGCCTGTACCCGGCAGGCGAAGGTGCCAGCTATGCGGGCGGCATTTTGTCTGCGGGGGTGGACGGTATCAAAGTAGCGGAGAAGATGGCGCTCAAGCTGGTTTCAAGCTGAGCGCTTGAACAGCGACAACAAGCCGGCAGCCACAATGAACAAGCTGCCAAACACGCGGTTCATGGCGCGCACATGGGCGCTGGACTTGAGGGCACGTAGCACGCGCGAGGCCAGCGCGGTGTAGCCGCCCATCACCACCAGATCGGTAAAGCTCAGGCTCAGACCCATGATCAGGTACTGCGGCCACAGCGGCTCGTGGAGGTTCAAAAACTGCGGCAACACGGCCAGCAAGAACACCGTGCCCTTGGGGTTGACGGCATTGATCATCCAGCCACGCGCAATCATCTGGCGCGCACTCACTTGCTTGCGCTCGTGCGGCACGTCCACCAAAGGTGCAGCCGGTGCGCGCCACTGCTGCACGCCCAGGTACACCAGATAAGCCACCCCGCCCCACTTGATGATGGCGAACGCTGTGCTCGACGTGGCCACCACAGCGCCCAGGCCCATGCCCACCACCACCAGCTGCGTCCAGATGCCCAGCACCAGACCGATGGTGGTCATGTAGCCACGCTTGAAGCCGTGGTTAAGACCCGCGCTCATGGCCGCCACAGCGCCCGCGCCTGGCGAAATGCTGATCGCCCAGCACGCCGCAAAAAATGCCAGCCAGGTGGAAAACGTCATGACCGATCAGCCCGGATTGCCCAACAGTTTGGAGATGGCCGCGATGTGCGCAGCCGTCGGGATTTGCGGCGGCATGTCGTCTTCTTCAGCGGTGGCTTTTTCGTGGGCGTTGATGGCGTTGACCATGGAATACTGGTCTTCCCAGACCAGGGTCTTGCCCTCGGGGCACATGTCGCGCAGCGTTCCGTACCAGTAGTAGCCGTCTTCGCCGCCAAAGAGCTTGTCAATGCCGCCCGCGTCGCCCGTGCCGAGCCCTTGGGCCTTGAGCACGAGTTGGAGTTTGTGGTGTGAGAGTGAATATTGCATGGCTTGATTATGGCTGAGGGGACCTATACCAACGTGCCCGACATATGGAAGGGCAATACCTGCACACCGGTGCGTTCCTGCAACGCATCGCCGCCATACACCAGGTATTGCTTCTTGACACGCTCTCCCAACAAAGCGCTCACAGTGCGTAGCCCCTTGAAGAGCGGGGCTGCCACAGTTTGCGAGGCCTTGATTTCGACCAGGACAAGTCCCTCTGCGCGCTCAAGCAAGAGGTCCACCTCAAGCCCATTGCTGTCACGGAAAAAGTACAAGGGCTCCCGCAAACCCTGATTACGCTGAGCCTTCATCACTTCCAGCACAACCAGGTTTTCAAACAAGGCACCACGCAGAGGATGGTATTGCAACTGCTCGACCGTCTTGATACCCAGCAACCAACATGCCAGGCCCACGTCATAAAAGTAAACCTTGGGACTTTTCACCAGACGCTTACCCAAGTTCGCACTCCACGGCGCGAGTGTGAACACCACAAACGATGCCTCGAGAATGCTGAGCCATTGCGTGATGGTGTTGCTGCTGACACCCACCTCGTTGCCCAGGCTGGACTGATTGAGCAACTGCCCAGTACGCCCAGCCAGTAAACGCACGCACTGACCAAACTCGCGCAAATGTCGCAGATTGATCAACTGACGCACATCCCGTTCAACATAGGTGGCGAAATAGTCCGACAGCATCACCTCGGGCGACATCTGCTGCGCATGGATGCGGGGATATCCACCTTGCAGCATCCATTGGTCAACAGTGCCATCGGTGGGCATACTGACATTTTGTGATATTAGCTCCGACAAACTCAGTGGCAACAACTCTATCACCGCTGTCCGCCCCGCCAAGGACTGCGTCAGCTGCGCGCTCAATTGCAACTGGTGGCTGCCTGTCAAAACAAAACGTCCGGCGCGTGGATCTGAGTCGGTCAACACCTGAATCCAGGACAGCAAGGACGGCACATTCTGAATTTCGTCCAGCACAGCCCCGTCGGGGTATTGCGTCAAAAATGCCTGCGGGTCTTGCTGGGCAAACTCGCGCACATCGGGTTGCTCCAGATTCACATAAGGTTTGTCTGGAAACGCTATCCGACACAGCGTGGTTTTGCCCGACTGACGCGGCCCCAATACAGTGACAACAGGGTACGCTTTGGCGCGTTCGAACAATACTGTTTCGGCTTGACGCCTTATTTTTTCATGCATTGTTTAAGTTTTAATTAAATTTTGCATGATTTTATTCAACGGTTACCGATTTGGCAAGGTTACGTGGTTTGTCCACATCGGTGCCGCGCGCACACGCTGTGTGATAACTCAACAGCTGCAGCGGCACCACATGCAGGATGGGGGAGAGCACGCCGTAGTGCTCAGGCATGCGGATGACGTTGACGCCTTCGCTGCTTTCGATTTTGGTGTCGCCGTCGGCCAGCACATAAAGCACGCCGCCACGGGCGCGCACTTCCTGCATATTGCTCTTGAGCTTTTCGAGCAGCACGTCGTTGGGCGCCACCGTCACCACGGGCATGGCGCTGGTCACCAGGGCCAGCGGGCCATGCTTGAGTTCACCGGCTGCATAGGCCTCGGCGTGGATGTAGGTAATTTCTTTCAGCTTGAGCGCACCTTCGAGCGCGATGGGGTAGTGCGTGCCCCGGCCCAGGAAGAGCGCGTTTTCCTTGCTGGCAAATTCTTCGGCCCAGCTGATGAGTTGCGGCTCCAGCGCCAGCACGGCTTGCAGTGCGGCAGGCAGGTGGCGCATGGCCTTGATGTGCTGGACTTCCTCGGCATCGCTCAGGTGGCCCTTGGTCTGGGCCAGCGCCAGCGTGAGCAGGAACAAGCCAGCGAGTTGCGTGGTGAAGGCCTTGGTGGACGCCACGCCGATCTCGGCCCCGGCACGGGTCACGTAGGCGTGCTTGCATTCGCGCACCATGGCGCTGGTGGCCACGTTGCAGATGGTCAGCGTCTGCGTCATGCCGAGGCTTTGTGCGTGGCGCAGCGCAGCCAGGGTGTCGGCGGTTTCGCCGCTTTGGGTGATGGTGACCACCAGCGTTTTCGGGTCGGGCACGGATTCGCGGTAGCGGTATTCACTGGCGATTTCCACAGCGCACGGCACTTTGGCAATCGCCTCGATCCAGTACTTGGCCACGCAGCCGCTGTAGTAGCTGGTGCCGCAGGCCAGGATGAGCACCTTGTCGATGGCCTTGAAGGTGCTGTAGGCGCCGTCGCCAAACAGCTCGGGTGTGATGCCTTCCACGCCTTCGAGCGTGTCGGCAATGGCGCGCGGCTGCTCGAAGATTTCTTTTTGCATGTAGTGGCGATACGGCCCCAGATCGGCCGCGCCGCTGTGTGCATGCACGGTTTTCACGGGGCGCTGGACGGACTTGTGGTCACGGTCCACGATCCAGTATTTACCCAACTGAATATCGACCACATCGCCTTCTTCGAGGTAAACGATCTGGTCGGTCACACCGGCAAGGGCCATGGCGTCGCTGGCCAGGAAGGTTTCGCCCTGGCCAGCACCCAAAATGAGGGGTGAACCGGCACGCGCGCCGATCACGCGCTGGGGCTCGTCCTTGTGGAAGACGGCAATCGCATACGCGCCGTGCAGTTGCTGGATGGCCGCCTTGACGGCTTCAAAAATGTCGCCGTCGTACAGGCTGTCGACCAGGTGGGCGATGACCTCGGTGTCGGTCTGGCTGGCAAACACATAACCCTTGGCCTGCAAGGCCGCGCGCAGTTCTTCATGGTTTTCGATGATGCCGTTGTGCACCAGAGCAACCTTGCCGGGCTTGGCGTCTGTGGCGCCGGTGCCGTGGCTGAAGTGCGGGTGCGCGTTGTGCACCGCTGGCGCACCGTGGGTGGCCCAGCGGGTGTGGGCGATGCCAGTCCCGCCCTCCACTTTGTCGGCGCTGACCTGGTCCATCAACTCGGCCACGCGCGCCGTGCTGCGCGCGCGCTGCAGGCCGCCGTTGCCCCCCAGGCTGGCCGCATGCACCGCCACGCCGCAGGAGTCATAACCCCGGTATTCGAGCCGCTGCAGGCCCTGCACCAGCACGGGAACGATGTTGCGTGAAGAAACGGCGCCGACGATGCCACACATGGTGATCAACCTTAGAACAATGCAATCCCGGCATCGTAGGCTCGGTTTAAAGAAATTTCAGATCAATATTTTTTGATTGATGAAACAAATAGACTCAATTATCATTTGACGAAGTTTTATTCCAATATTTTTTAATTCATGGAATTTTCAGAACTCGATACAGTTGACCTGCAACTGCTGGATGCTCTGCAGCAGGACGCCAGCTTGAGCAACGTGGCTTTGGCCGAACGGGTGCATGTGTCGCCTCCCACCTGCCTGCGTCGCGTCAAACGCCTGGTCGATGGCGGCTGGGTTGAGCGGCAAGTGGCGATCCTGAGCCGCGACAAACTGGCGCACGGGTTGCAAGCACTGGTCGAAGTGACGCTGGACCACCAAGCTGCCGAACACCTGGACGCGTTCGAGGCGCGCGCCGTGGCCGACGAGGCCGTGCAGCAATGCTGGCGCGTCTCGCCCGGGCCGGACTTTGTGCTGGTCATCCACGCCAGTGACATGCCTGCCTACCTGGCAGTCACGCAGCGCCTGTTCACGCAGGACGCCAATGTGCGCAACGTGAAGGCCTTTTTTGCGACCAAGCGCGCCAAGTTCGGTACGCAGATTGCATTGCCGAAACAGACTTCGTAGAGACTGCCGCGCTTCGCTCGCAGTGACGAAGGTTAGACGTCATGGCGAGCGTAGCGTGGCCATCTCTTACTTCTTCTTGACTGGCCGCTTGTAGTTGGCAATGCTGATCTGTTTGCCGCGCGCGACGCTTAAAGCGCCGGGCTCGGTGCTCTTGGTGATGGTCGAGCCACCGCCCACGGTGCCACCAGCCCCAATGGTGACGGGCGCCACCAGCACGCAGTTGCTACCGATGTGCACATCGGCCTCGATCACGGTGCGGTGCTTGTTGGCGCCGTCGTAGTTGGCGGTGATGCTGCCGGCGCCGTAGTTGACGCGCTCGCCCACAGTAGCGTCGCCCAGGTAAGCCAGGTGGTTGGCTTTCGCGCCTTTGGCCATCGTGCTGTTTTTCACTTCCACAAAGTTGCCGATGTGCACTTCGGCCCCCAGCCGCGCACCGGGTCGCAAACGGGCAAAGGGGCCAATGAGTGCGCCCTCGCCGACCGTCACACCGAGTTTCTCGCCATCGATGTGGGTGAAGGGATGGATCACCGCACCGGCTTCGATGGTGCAGTTGGCCAGCACGCAGTTGGCGCCGATCTTGACGCCCTGGCCGAGCTGCACGCAGCCTTCAAAAATGCAGTTGACGTCGATCTGCACGTCTTGTGCACAGACCAGTTCGCCGCGCACATCGAAGCGTGCCGGGTCGATGATGCGCACGCCATCGGCCATGAAAGCCTCGGCGCGGCGGCGTTGGTGAATGCGTTCAAGCTCGGCCAGCTGTGCGAGGCTGTTGACGCCGGCCACCTGGGCGGCATCGGCAATAACATGGGCGACCACGGGCACGCCATCGGCCACAGCAAACTTGACCACATCGGTCAAATAAAACTCTTGCTGCGCATTGTGGTTGTCCAACTTGGCCAGCCAGGGTTTGAGCAGGCGCGCGGGCACAGCCATGATGCCGCTGTAGACCTCGCGGATGCGGCGCTGCTCGTCGCTGGCATCTTTTTGCTCGACGATGGCCTGCACCAGGCCAGCTGCGTCGCGCACGATGCGTCCGTAACCCGTGGGGTCGGCAAACTCGATGGTGAGCAGCGCCAGCTTGTCGCCACCGCTGGCTGCAATCAAGGCCTGCAGGGTATCGGCCTGCGTGAGCGGCACATCGCCCGAGAGCACCACCACTGTCGCCTCATCGGTCAGGTGGGGCGCAGCCTGCTGCACCGCGTGGCCGGTGCCGAGCTGGGGCATCTGGCGGGCGAATTGCAAACCGTCTGATCCATACGAAGCGGTCAGCGCAGCTTCCACCTGCTCGGCACCGTGACCTGTGATGACGACCGTCTGACGCGCCTGCAGCTGGCGTGCGGTGTCGATCACATGACACACCATGGGCTTGCCCGCCACAGGGTGAAGCACCTTGGGTAGACTGCTTTTCATTCGGGTGCCTTTGCCCGCGGCCATGATCACGACTTCAAGATTGCTTGCCATACTGTGTTCCTGCTGATTTCGAGAATTATCCGCCAAGCGCGCCTGCCACTGGCCGTGCTGGCGCTGCTGCTTTTGAATGGCTGCAGCGCCATCAAGATCGGTTACGAGCAGACGCCTTCGCTGCTGTATTGGTGGCTGGACAAGCATGTGGATTTCAACTCGACGCAGACGCCAGCGGTGCGGCAAGCACTGGAGGATCTGCAGCACTGGCACCGCAAGCAGGCACTGCCTGGGTATGCAGACTTGCTGTCTCGCATGGCACGCACGGCTGAACAGGACGTGACAGCCCAACAGGCCTGCAGCTTGATGGATGAGATCGAAAACCAGCTGGATCAACTGGCGCAGCAGTCGATTGCATTGACGGCGCCCATCGTCACAGGGCTGCAGGCGCCACAACGCGAGCACCTGGCGCGCTACTGGGCCCGCAAGAACGAGGACTGGGCCGACGATTGGCTGGCACCTTCCGAAGCGCGACGGCTGCGCAAGCGCAGCGATGCCGCGATCGAGCGCTACGAAGATGTTTATGGCCGCTTGACGCCAGCGCAGAACGAACAGATTGAGCGACATGTGCGCGACTCGGTCTGGACGCCGCAGTGGGGCCAGCAGGAGCGTCTACGCCGCCAGCAGGATCTGCTGCAGGCACTGGAGCGCATTCATGCCGAGCGGCTGGATGCCGCTCAGGCGCAGGCCGTGCTGTGGAAGGTGTGGCAGCGCTGGATGAACCCGCCGCACGCCACAGACAAACAGCGCATGCAGGCCTGGCGTGAGCAGGGCTGTCGCCACCTGGCCGAGCTGCACAACAGCACCAACACGGAGCAGCGGCAACGGGCCATCAAACGCCTGCGCGGCTATGAAAAAGACCTGCGCGAGCTGGCCGGCAGGTCTTGAAGTGATGGGCTGACGGTCGTCAGTCCTGCAGGGCTTTCCACATGGCCATGTCGCGCTCGGCCGTCCAGATGCGCGGGTGTTTGATGCCACTGGCTTCGTCGTAAGCGCGGGTCACGTCAAAAGGCAGGCAGTGTTCGTAGATGAACACATGGCCGAAGATCGGGTCCATGCTCTTGCGGGCGTGAGCCATGGCGGCTTTCAGGTCCATGCCGGCGGCCACAGCTTCTTTGCCGGCTTTGTACAGGGTCTCGACCCAGCGCTTGGTGTAGTCCAGCGCCTTGTTGACGTTGGCGTTGCCCTTCATGGCTTCGCCGCGGCCGGGCACGATGAATTCGGGCTTGAGGGCGCGCAGGGCTTCGAGGGTGGCGGGCCACTCTTCGAGCTGGGCGTCGCCGGTGTACACGCCTGCTTCGTATTCGACCAGGTCGCCGCTGTAGAGCACTTTTTCTTCTTCCACCCAGGCAATGGTGTCGCCCTTGGTGTGGCCCGGGCCCGGGTGCCAGATCTGCACCACCACGCCGCCCAGGTTGATGCTGAGCTTGCCGGGCACTTCGCCCTTCGTGGGGTTACCGCCGCCGACCACCATGGTCGGCCAGGTCAGGCCGGGCACGCTGTCGGCGCCACGGAACAGGCGCGGGAAGCGCTCCATCTCGCTCTTCATGTCCTGCGCGCCGCGTTCCTGAATGAGGTCCAGGGTGCCCTGGCTGGCAATGATCTCGGTCGCGCCTTCGGCTGCGTAGGCGTACGCCCCCAGCACGCGCACCGCGTGGTAATGCGTGAGCAGCACATATTTGATGGGCAGGTCGCTGACGGTGCGGATCTTCTTGATCAGATCCTGCGCCATGGCCGGGGTGGCGGTGGTGTCGCTGACCAGGATGTAGCGGTCACCAATGATGACGCCCGAGTTGGGGTCGCCCTCGGCGGTGTAGGCCCAGCAGTGTTTGCTGAGCTGCTCAAACGTGATTTTCTTTTCGCTCAGGTCAGCCTGGCTGGCGAAGGCTTTGGTGGTTTTGGCCATGAGGTTTCTCCGGTGCAGTCGTTTCGAGTGATGAGCAGAATTTTACCTAAACGAAACGAGTTGCATATTGGTAAATTCTTTGGCGAGCAGTTTCAGGGGGCTTTGAAGCCGTTTTCCATGACGGCGACCACTTCGTTGGCGAACTGGGCGTAGCTCATGGGCCCCTCGGGGCGCAGCCAGGTGAAGGTCCAGTTGATCATGCCCAGCAGCATCATGGTCAGCGCCGTCTGGTTGGCCAGCGTCAAGCGCTGAGGGTAGGCGCGTTTGAGAAAACGGGTCAGCGCCGCCACGATGTCACGCTGGCGGTTGAGGATCAGCTCGCGGGGCGATACGGACGGGGTGCCCAAAGCCGCATCGGGGGTGTCGCTCAGGAATTTGGTGTCGTTGAGCAGAGCGGCATGGCGCGTGGCCGAGGTTTCATATTCCTGCAAAAGACCGTGCACCAGCGCATGCAAAGCGGCGCGTTCATCCAGGTTTTCGCGCTGGGCTTTGGCCTCGGTTTGTGCAATGACGGCCAGCAGGCGCTGGGTGTGGCGCTCCAGCAGGTCCAGCAAGATGGCTTCCTTGCTCTCGTAGTAATGGTAGAGCCGGGCCTTGGACGTGCCGCAGGCGGCAGCAATGTCGTTCATGCTGGCCGCAGGGTAGCTGCGCTCGGCAAAGCAGCGCGCAGCAATGTCAAGAATGCCGTCACGTTTGAGGTCGTGGCTGGCGGATTTTGGGCGTGCCATGGTGATGTTTCCTTATACCGGCCAGACCACGCCGTTGTCGTTGAGGATGGCGTCGAGCGGTTCGTCGTGGGGTTCGGGTTCAAAGTCGTCGACAAAAGCGCCGGTGTAGCCCAGGCCCACGGTAAAGGGTTTGGGTTGCAGGGCGGCCAGGGTACGGTCATAAAAACCACCGCCGTAGCCCAATCGGTAGCCACCGGCGCTGTAGCCTACACAGGGCACGAACAGCAGCGTGGGAACGATGAGTTCAGTGTCTTTGGGTTTGGGGATGCCGTAGGCGTCTTCTTCCATGGGGCAGCCGGGGTACCAGGCATGAAAGGTCAGGGTTTTATGCTGCTTGTTGACCACGGGCAAACCGATGCGCCGACGTTGGGGCTGGTCCATCAGCTCGCCGTCTTCCTTCCAGCGGTGCAGCACGGGCAAGGGGTCGAACTCGCCTTTGATGGGCCAGTAGGCCCCGATCACGGTGTCGGGCCTGCCTACCAGCCAGATGCGCATGACCTGTTGCAAGGCTGCCGCCCGCGCCTGTCGGTCGGGCAGGTTCAATCTTTCTTCAATCAGGGCCTTTCGCAAGGCTTTTTTTGCATCTGCTTTGTCCATAATCGCCTCATGCTGTTGAACCGAATTCTGACACTGCTTGGCGCCCTGGCTTTGACGGGCCTCATGCACCCCACCGCCCTGGCCCAAAACCTGACGGCGCAAGACGAGGTATTGCTGCAAATGCAGCAGGCTTTTACCAAGGGCGATCGACTGCGACTGCAGCAGTTGCTCACCCAGGCCCAAGGTCATACGCTGGAGCCCTGGGCGGCCTACTGGGCACTGCGGGTGCGTCTGGACACCGCCAGCACCGAAGAGATTGAGCGCATGCTCAGTCGCTACGCAGGCACGTATGCCGAAGATCGCTTGCGCGCCGACTGGCTGCTGCAATTGGGCAAACAACGCGACTGGGCAAGCTTCAAGCGCATTCACCCTGGCTATCGCATGCGTGATGACCGCGAGATCCAGTGCTATGCGCTGGGCATCGAAGCCATGGACAGCAAAGCCAATGTAGCCGCAGAGGTCAAACGTCTTTGGTACAGCTTGCGCGAAGCCGACGATGGTTGCACCTATGTGGCCGAGCATTTGCACAACAGCAAAAAGCTCAGCGGTGATGACATCTGGCGCAAGGCCAGGCTGGCCATGGATGCCAACCGCCCCAAGGCTGCGCGCATGGCCGTCGAGATTGAAGCTCCACGGGTGGCTGACCAGATGACACTGATCGCCAGCGACCCCGAACGCTACCTGAGCAAACGCATTGTGGCCATCACGCACAAGCGCAAGGAGCTGGCCGTGCTGGCCCTGATTCGTCTGGCCAGCAAAGACCCGGACGAGGCGGCCGAGCTTTTGGAAAAAAAGTGGGGCTTGATGCTCTCACGCGAAGAAAAGGACTGGACCTGGGGCGTGATTGGAAAACAGGCTGCCCAGAAACTGCAGGACAACGCGCACAGCCACTTTGCGAAGGTACGTGATGACGAACACCTCAATGACGATCTGCTGGGCTGGAAGGTGCGTGCAGCCTTGCGCCAGCAGGACTGGGCTGTGGTGCAGCGCGCGGTAGCGGCCATGAGCCCGCAGGAACAACGTGATCCGACCTGGGTGTATTGGGGTGCACGAGCACAACTGGCTCTGGCCAGAACCGAGGCGCAACGCCAGGCCGCGCGTGCGCAGCTGCAAGGCGTGGCCAGCATGCGAGGGTTTTATGAGCAACTGGCGGCTGAAGAGCTGGGACAGAAGATCGCGGCGCCATCCACGCCATCGCCCTTGACGCCCGAAGAAAAGGCACTGGCCTGGGCCAACCCCGGACTGCAACGGGCACTGCATGCAATCCGTATCGGTTTGCGCAACGAGGGGGTGCGCGAATGGAACTACAGCACCAACTTGCACACTCGCGGTGGCATGAATGAGCGCGAGCTGCTGGCGGCTGCCGATCTGGCATGCAAAGCCGAGGTCTGGGACCGCTGCATCAACACCAGCGAACGCACCCCCAACGAGGTCGATACAGCGCAGCGCTATCCCATGCCCTTGCATGACATCGTGGTCCAGCGTTCGGGGGAGATTGGCCTGGATCCGGCTTATGTGTACGGCCTGATCCGGCAGGAAAGCCGTTTCATCATGGATGCTCGTTCGCATGTGGGCGCCTCGGGGCTGATGCAGGTGATGCCAGCCACCGCCAAATGGACGGCCCGCAAGATCGGCTTGAGCGGTTTTGAACCTCGGCAATTGACCGACAAGAACGTGAATGTGCGTATTGGAACCGCTTACCTGAAACTGGTGCTGGACGACTTCGGTGGCTCCATGCCTTTGGCGGCTGCGGCGTACAACGCGGGCCCCAGCCGCTCCAGAGCCTGGCGCAAAGGACCGACGCTTGAAGGCGCCATTTGGGCTGAGAACGTGCCCTTTGCCGAAACCCGCAATTACGTGAAGAAAGTGCTGTCCAACACCACGGTGTACGCCAGCATCATCACCGGGCAACCCCAGTCGCTGAAAGCCCGATTGGGTACTGTGGGGCCACGTCCTCCCCACCAACCCGAGGTCAACGAAGACTTGCCTTGACTTCTACCAGGCAATCGTAGAACACAGGAGCGCGACCCAGATCGGTCAATTTCTGGCTGGTCAGCTCGTTGACGTTGGTGCCGTCCAGCCCCAGCTTGCGCCACCAGATGCCCAAACCGTTGACCACGCCGGGGCGGGCGCGCTCGCACACGCGCGCCTTGCACAGGTAGCGACCCCGATCGTTGAACACCTCGACCACCGCGCCGTCGACAATGCCGCGCACCACGGCGTCTTGCGGGTGGATTTCGAGCAGGGGTTCTGACTCGATGTCGCGCAGGCTTTGCACGTTGACAAAGGTGGAGTTCAAAAAGTTGCGCGCGGGTGGCGAGATCATGGCCAGCGGGTAGCGTGCGTCGGTGCCCTGCACTTCGTAATTGGGCACATGATCAGGCAAACCGTCCAGCCCTTGATCGGCCAGGCGCTGGCTGAAGAATTCGCACTTGCCCGAGGGTGTCGGGAAGTGGCCCTCGGCAAACGGCGCATCAGGAATGGGCAAACTGGCAAAGCCGTGTTCGAGCAGCACCTCAAAGTCTTTGTCGTCACCAATGGCCATGCGGCACAGCTGCTCGTCGGTGTCGGCAAAGCAGGGCTCATCAAAGCCCATGCGATGCGCCAGCGCCCTGAAGATGTCGGTGTTGGTTTTGGCTTGCCCCACCGGCGCAATGGCCGGACGGTTGAGCAGTACATCGGTGTGGCCGTAGGTGGTGTGAATATCCCAGTGTTCGAGCTGCGTGGTGGCAGGCAGGATGTAGTCGGCGTAGTCGGCAGTGTCGGTTTTGAAGTGTTCGAGCACCACGGTGAACAGGTCTTCGCGGGCAAAGCCCTGCACCACCCGCCCCGACTGCGGCGCCACCGCCACGGGATTGCTGTTGTAGACGATCAGCGCCTCGACCTTGGGGCCAAATTCGTCGGATGACTTACGCAGCAAATCGTCACCAATCGTGCTCATGTTGATCGTGCGCGGACGGCGCTGGCCCAGCAGGTCAGGCCGCTGCAGCCCGGCACGGCGCACCGGAAAGTGTCCGGAGCTGGACATGAGCAAGCCGCCACTGGGGTGGCGCCACGCACCCGTGAGTGCCGGCAGACAGGCAATGGCGCGCACCGCATTGCCGCCACCGCGCACGCGCTGCATGCCGTAGTTCAGGCGGATGGCTGCGGGCCGTGTGGTGCCCCAGTCGCGCGCCAGGCCCTCGATTTGCTCAACCGACACGCCACACACCTGCGCGGCGCGCTCGGGCGGCCACTGCAGGGCGCGTTCGCGAAGCTGGTCCCAACCCAGGGTGTAGCGGTCGATGTAGTCCTGATCGAGCCAGCCATGGGTGATGAGCTGGTGCATCACGGCCAGCGCCAGCGCGGCGTCGGTGCCTGGCAATAGCGCGATGTGCTCGTGGCATTTGTCAGCGGTTTCGCTTTTGCGCGGGTCGATGCACACCAGCCGTGCACCATTGCGCTTGGCCTCTTGCGCGATGCGCCAGAAATGCAGATTGCTGCCAATCGAATTGCTGCCCCAGATGACGATCAGTTTGGAGCCTACAAAGTGCTGCACCTTCATGCCCACCTTGTTGCCCAGGGTTTGCGTCAGGGCTTCGGCCCCGGCTGAGGCGCAGATGGTGCGGTCCAGCAAAGACGCGCCGAGTTTGTGGAAAAACCGCGCCGCGATCGATTCGCCCTGCACCAGGCCCATGGTGCCCGCATAGCTGTAGGGCAGGATGGCCTGCGCATCGCGCGCCGCAATGGCTTGCAGACGCGCAGCGATGTCGTCCAGCGCTTCGTCCCAGCCCACGGTCACGAACTGGCCGCTGCCCTTGGGGCCGACACGTTTGAGGGGGGTGAGGATGCGCTCGGGGTGGTAAGTGCGCTCGGTGTATTTGGACACCTTGGCGCACAGCACGCCGTCGGTCATGGGGTGGGCCGGGTTGCCCTGCACGCGCACAGCGCGACCGTTTTCCACGGTAGTAAGCAGGGCGCAGGTGTCGGGGCAGTCGTGCGGGCAGGCGCCGCGCACCACGGTAGAAGCGATTTCGGTCATACCCACATTTTGACGGATGCCGTGGCCCTGCTGCACCTAAAACCTCACATTGGAAAGCGTCATCGCAAGCGGCTAGACTGTGCGCATGAAGCTGATCGAATCCATCCTGGCGCAAGCCCCTTCGATGGCGGCCATTCGCCGTGACCTGCATGCCCACCCGGAGTTGTGTTTTGAAGAAGTGCGAACCGCAGACATCGTCGCGGCCAAGCTGACCGAGTGGGGCATTCCCATGCACCGGGGCATGGGCACCACCGGCGTCGTGGGCATTGTGCACGGGCGCGATGGCGGTGCCTGCGGCCGGGGTGTCGGCCTGCGAGCTGACATGGACGCCCTGCCCATGCAGGAGTTCAACACCTTTGCCCACGCCAGCCAGCACGCCGGAAAAATGCACGCCTGCGGCCACGACGGCCACACCGCCATGCTGCTGGCGGCTGCCCAGCACCTGGCACAGCACCACGACTTTGACGGCACGGTCTACCTGATCTTTCAGCCTGCTGAAGAAGGCGGCGGCGGCGCCCGCGAAATGATCAAGGACGGCTTGTTCACCCAGTTCCCGATGGAGGCCGTGTTTGGCATGCACAACTGGCCGGGTATGCCCGCCTGCAGCTTTGCCGTCAGCCCTGGCCCCGTGATGGCCTCGAGCAACGAATTCAAGATCACGATTCGCGGCAAGGGCAGCCATGCCGCCCTGCCCCACAACGGCATCGACCCGGTGCCCGTGGCCTGCCAACTGGTACAGGCGTTTCAGACCATCATCACCCGCAACAAAAAGCCGGTGGACGCGGGCGTGATTTCGGTGACCATGATCCACGCCGGCGAGGCGACCAATGTGGTGCCGGACTATTGCGTGCTGGAGGGTACAGTACGCACCTTCAGCATCGAGGTACTGGACATGATCGAGCAGCGCATGCGCGAGTTGTCAGACGGCATTTGCGCCGCCTTTGGTGCCCGCTGCGAGTTTACGTTTGACCGCAATTACCCGCCCACGATCAACAGCGCACCCGAGGCCGCCTTTGCCCGCGAGGTGATGGCCACCATCGTGGGCGCAGACAAGGTGCTGGCGCAAGAGCCCACCATGGGCGCGGAAGACTTTTCCTACATGCTGCAGGCCAAGCCCGGCGCGTACTGCTTCATTGCCAACGGCGATGGCCAGCACCGCGAAATGGGCCACGGCGGCGGCCCCTGCACTCTGCACAACCCCAGCTATGACTTCAACGATGAGTTGATTCCGCTGGGCGCCACCTACTGGGTCGAGCTGGCCACACGCTGGCTGGCCCGAGCACGCTAAGGAGCTCCACGATGCAGCACAAACCTCGCATTCTGGTGTTGGGTGGCAGCGGTTTTGTGGGCCGCCATGTGTGCGAGCACTTGGTGCGCGCCGGGTGCGATGTCACGGTGCCCACGCGTCGTCCCGACCGTGCCACGGCCGTGCAAACCTTGCCTGGCGTGACGGTGCTGCAGGTAAATGTGCATGAAGACGCTACGCTGCAGTCACTGGTGCGCGGGCACGACGCGGTCATCAACCTGATTGCCATCCTGCATGGCAGCACTGCGCAGTTTGAGGCAGCACATGTGCGCTTGCCCCAACGCGTGGCTCAGGCCATGCACGCAGCCGGTGTGCGCCGCCTGGTGCATGTGAGTGCCTTGGGGGCTGACCCTGCAGGCCCTTCGAACTACCAGCGCAGCAAAGGCCGCGGCGAAGAGGTGTTGCGCCAGGCGCAACTGGACTTGACGCTGATTCGCCCCAGCGTGATCTTTGGCGCCGAAGACCGTTTCCTGAACCTGTTTGCACAGCTGCAGCGTTTGGCCCCCGTGCTGCCGCTGGCTGGCGGCAGCACGCGCTTTCAGCCGGTGTGGGTGGTGGATGTAGCGCGTGCTGTGGTGCACTGCGCCCTGAACCCGAACACCGCAGGCCAAACGTTCGAGGCTTGCGGACCGGACGTGTACACCCTGACCGAACTGGTGCGTCTGTCTGGTCAGTGGGCCGGGCTTTGCGGTGGCCGTGGCCGCCTGGTGGTGCCCATGCCGCTGTGGATGGGCTACCCGCAGGCACTGGCCATGGAGCTGCTGCCCGGCGAGCCTTTGATGAGTCGCGACAACCTGGCCTCGATGCAGGTAGACAACGTGGCCAGCGACCAAGTGCCAGGGTTGTCTGCCTTGGGTATCCAGGCTGCCAGTCTGGCTGGCGTTGCACCCGGTTATCTGGGCCAACGCGGACCTCGCAGCAGGCTGGAGCGTTACCGCGCCCGACACTGAAACGCCTGCTGCTACCATGCAGGTTCACGGTCAGGGAACCTTCATGCTCAAGCTCTACATCGGCAACAAAAATTACTCTTCGTGGTCCATGCGTCCCTGGGTGCTGCTGCGCCAGGCGGGCATTGATTTTGACGAAGTCATGGTGCGCTTTGACAGCTTTGCGCCCGGCAGCGGCTTTCGCAGCACCATGGACGCCGTCTCGCCGGTGGGCAAGGTGCCCGTGCTGGTCGATGGCGACCTGACGGTCTGGGACACCCTGGCGATTGCCGAATACGTGGCCGAGCAGTTTCCCGAGAAACAACTCTGGCCCGCCGAGCGCACGGCCCGCGCCCGGGCACGCAGCATCTGCGCCGAAATGCACAGCGGCTTTACCGGCCTGCGCAGCGCTTGCCCGATGAACATCGAGGCCCATCTGCCCGAGGTGGGCGCCCTGGCCTTACGCGACAAGCCCGCCGTACGCAAAGACCTGGAGCGCCTGGTGTCCATGTGGAGCGGCTTGCTGGCCGCGCATGGCGGACCCATGCTGTTTGGAGCGTTCAGTGTGGCCGATGCGTATTTCGCGCCGGTGGTCATGCGCCTGAAAACCTACGCCCTGCCGGTGCCCGCAGACATTGCAGCTTATATGGACCGCGTTTGCGCACTGCCCGGTGTCAAAGCCTGGACGGACGACGCACGGGCCGAAAAAGACTTTATTGATTTTGAAGAGCCCTTCCGGCTCCGAAATTAAATGACTTGCGGGACAGATCTTCAGCTCTGTCCCCAACTGATCAAGGAATTCCATGGACGTGTTTGTGGTCGGTGGCGCGGTACGCGATGGCTTGATGGGCCACAGCGTCAACGACCGCGACTGGGTCGTGGTGGGCAGCACGCCTGAGGCCATGACCGCACTGGGCTACGAACCCGTCGGCAAGGACTTTCCGGTTTTCCTGCATCCCCAAACCCGCGAGGAGTACGCCCTGGCGCGGACCGAGCGCAAGACCGCTCGCGGCTACAAGGGCTTTGCAGTGCAGGCCGCGCCCGATGTGACGCTGGAAGAAGATCTGGCGCGCCGCGACCTGACCATCAACGCCATGGCCGTGCCCGAGGCGCTGGCTCACCTGCCCGCCGCGCAATGGACAGGACATCTGGTGGACCCGTTCAACGGCCTGCGTGATCTGCAAAGCAAGGTGTTGCGGCACGTGACCAGCTCGTTTGCGGAAGACCCGGTGCGCATTTTGCGGCTAGCGCGCTTTGCGGCCCGCTTTGCCGACTTCAGCGTGGCCGACGAAACCCTGCAGCTGATGCGCCACATGGTGCAGGACGGCGAGGTGGACCATCTGGTGTCCGAGCGCGTGTGGCAGGAACTGTCTCGCGGATTGATGACCGACAAGCCTTCGCGCATGTTCGAGGTGCTGCGCGCGTGTGGCGCCCTCAAAGTGCTGCTGCCCGAAGTGGACCGCCTGTGGGGCGTGCCCCAGCGCGCCGAATACCACCCTGAGATCGACACTGGCGTGCACCTGATGATGGTGCTGGACATGGCGGCGCAGCTGCAAACGCCGCTGTCCGTTCGTTGGGCCTGCCTGATGCACGACCTGGGCAAAGGCACCACACCGGCCGATGTGCTGCCGCGCCACATTGGGCACGAAGGCCGCAGTGCCAAATTGGCTCTGCAGGTGGCACAGCGCCTGCGTGTGCCTAATGACTGCAGGGAACTGGCCGATGTGGTGGCCCGGGAACACGGCAACATTCACCGCAGCCAGGAACTCAACGCCGCAGCGGTGATGCGTTTGCTGACGCGATGCGACGCCATTCGCCAGCCCGAGCGCTTCGCCCTGGTGCTGCAAGCCTGCGAAGCCGATGCACGCGGGCGCTTGGGCCTGGAGGCGATCGCCTACTCGCAAGCCGCTCGGCTGAGGTTCGCCCTGCAGGCAGCGCTGAGCGTGGTCACCGCAGACATTGCTGCCGCAGCTGCACGGGAGGGCATGAAAGGCGCTCAGATTGGTGAGCGTGTCGAGGCTGCACGCACGGCGGCCATCGCAGCCACGTTTTGAGCACCCCAGCGCTCACCCTGCAGACTCACAGGTGCGAGCGTACCCAAGCTGCAATGTCTTGCGCCGAGCGGAAGGCGCCAGCCTGACGCGCCACTTCGCGGCCGTTCACAAACAGGGCCAGCGTGGGAATGCTGCGAATGTTGAAACGCGCCGCCAGTTGCTGAGCTTCTTCGGTGTTGACCTTGGCCAGACGGACATTGGGCTCCAGCATGCCGGCAGCCTGCTCGAAAGCCGGCGCCATCATGCGGCAGGGACCGCACCAGGGCGCCCAAAAATCCACCAGCACCGGGATGTGGTTGCGGCCAATGTGGGCGTCAAAGTTGCTGTCATCCAGCGCCACGGGGTGAGCCTCGAACAGGGCTTTGTGGCATTGGCCGCAGTGGGCGCCCGCCCCCATGTCCGCGGTTTTGACGCGGTTGGTTTTGTGGCAGTGGGGGCAAACAATGTGCAGGGAGTCGGTCATGAAAGGCACTTTCAACAAGTCATTGCCCTGCAAATGGGGGTACCCCCCGGGATATTCAAGAGCCCAAGTGTTTCATAGCCATTTGGCCAGCGCCGCCGCCAGCAGGCTCAGCACCACCGAGCTGGCCAGCGGAATTTGCCACTCGCGACCGAACAGGCGGAAATGAAAGTCGCCCGGCAAACGCCCCAGACCCAACTTCTGCAACCATGGCTGCAGGCCGCTGAAAATGATCAGCGCCAAAAACGTGACGATCAGCCAGCGAAACATCTGCGTCTCCCTTACAGCCGATGGGTACGGTCACCCGCTTCAAAGCCTTGCGCCAACCAGTCACCGCCGACGGCCAGGCCGATCACCTTGAACAGCTCACCCATTTCATGCTCGTTGAGCAAGCGTGCGGCCTGGGTACGTTCTGCAAGGCTGGCTTGTTCCATGCGCTGCGCCAGCCCCAGGTTGAGCAGGAACCGCGCCTGACTGGTGTAGCCCAGCACGTCCATGCCGGCGTTTTGCGCGGCCACGGCGATGCCGGTGAAGTTGACGTGTGCGGTGATGTCCTTGAGGCCGACTTTGTCCAGCGGGTTGTCGTCAGCTTCATGCAGGTGGTGGCACATGACGGTGCCCATGTGGCGTTGGGGGTGATAGTACTCGGCCTCGGGAAATCCGTAGTCCAGAAAAAAAGCCGCGCCGCCGCGCCCGGCTTGCATGCGTTCAGCCAGGCTGGCCACGAAGGCCTCGGCTTGTGGATGAATTTCGGTCAGGTAGTCCTGCTCGCCTTCGATCTCCATCGGTGGACGCAGCTCGGTGGAGCGGTCAGCCCAGGCCAATCCTTCTTCACCCTCGCTCACTACGCCCCGCTCATGCCAGACACCATCCACACGCGCCAGCAGCTTGACGGGCATGGCGTCCAGTACCTCATTGCCCACAACCACGCCTTCCATCACCTCAGGCCAGCTTTGCAGCCAGCGCACTTTGTGGGCGTGCGCGGCCAGGGTTTGGGCCTGCCGCTCGCGCAGGGTGCCCGAGAGGTCGATGATGCTGTAGTGCTGCACCTGGTCGCCCAAGGTGTCCAGCAACTGCAAAGCCAGTGCGCCGGTGCCAGCACCAAACTCGAACACCTCGGTCGTACCCGTGGCCTTCAGGGCCTGGCCGACTTGAGCCGCCAAGGTCTGGCCAAACAACGGGCTGATGAGCGGGGCGGTGACAAAATCGCTGCCCGATGCAGGCATGGCACCAAACTTTTGCAAGGTGTTGGTGTAGTAGCCCAGGCCGGGCTCGTACAGGGCCAGGGCCATGAACTGGTCAAACGGCATCCAGCCGCCAGCCTGCGCCAAAACCTGCTGGATGCGCTGGTTCAGCGCGGTCGTTAAACTTGGGTGTTCTGTGTTCACCCCCGAATTGTCGCCCAATGCCTGCTACTCACCCCACCGTCCTGCCCGAACGCGTCGTGTTGATCACGGGCGCGGCGCGCCGCTTGGGGCGCGAAATGGCCCTGCATCTGGCCCGTGCGGGCTGGCAAGTGGCCGTGCATTGCCACCAGTCGGTGACCGAGGCCGAGCAAACCGCGCGCGATTGTCATGCCATCAACGGCCTGCCCCACAAGGTGCTTCGCGCCGACCTGAATGACGAATCGGCCACCCGCGCCCTGATGGACCAGGCGGTAGCCTTGTTCGGGCGGGTGGATGCGGTGGTGAACAACGCCTCGCTGTTTGAACACGACGAGGTGGACAGCTTCAGCTACGAGTTGCTGCAAAAGCACCTGCGCAGCAACACCGCAGCCCCCATTACCTTAGCCCAAGCCCTGCATGCGCACGCCTGTGCACGCCAGGCGCCCGCAGGCGCAGCGGTGGTGGTCAATTTGCTGGACCAGAAGCTGTGGAACCCCAACCCCGACTTTTTGAGCTACACCTTGTCCAAAGCTGCGCTGGAAGCGGCCAACACCTTGCTGGCCCAGGCCTTGGCCCCGGTGGTCCGGGTGGTGGGTGTAGCCCCCGGCCTGACGCTGACCAGCCACATGCTCAGCCAGGACAAGTTTGAACAGCTGCACCAGCTCAGCCCCCTGGGCAGATCGTCCACGCCGCAGGACGTGGCAGCCACCGTGGCCTTTGCGCTGGACAATACCTCCATCACCGGGACCACGCTGCTGGTGGACGGTGGCCAACACCTGCGCCGTTTTGAGCGCGATTTTTCCCTGATGTGAACACCATGCCCAAGCAAGGTCTGCAAGTGCTGTCGCTCACCGGTTTGCGTTTTGACGCCAACCTGGGCATCCTCGAACACGAAAAAACCAGCCCCCAACCGATCCAGGTCGACGCCGAACTCAATCAGGGCACACAGCCTCTGCTGCCCTGCGATGACGACATTGACCATGTGCTGGACTACCGCAAGGTGCGCAAGATCATCATCGACGAATGCACCGCCGAACATGTGAATTTGCTCGAAAGCCTGATTGGCAAACTGGCGCACCGCTTGATGCAACTGCCAGGCGTGCTGGGCGTGCGCGTCAAAATCACGAAACTTGAAATTTTTGAAGACTGCGAAGTGGCCATCCGCATGGAAGCTGGGCAGTGGTGAACATGACAACTACCGAAAACACTTGGGTCGAATCCGAAGCCCCCGACGCAGCCAAAACGGCCAAGATCGAACGCGAGGCCCACAAGCTCGAAAAACGCCTGTGCCGCCAAATGGGTCAGGCGATCAGTGACTACAACATGATCGAAGCGGGCGACCGCATCATGGTCTGCATGTCCGGCGGCAAGGACAGCTACGGCATGCTCGACATCCTCATCAAAATGAAGGCCCGTGCGCCGGTGGACTTCACCCTTGTGGCCGTCAACCTCGACCAAAAGCAGCCAGGGTTTCCGGACCACATCCTGCCGGCTTACCTGAAAGAACTCGGGATCGAGTTTCACATCGAGACGCAGGACACCTACTCCATCGTCAAGGACAAGATCCCCGAGGGCAAGACCATGTGCAGCCTGTGCTCGCGCCTGCGCCGCGGCATCCTGTACCGGGTGGCGCGCGAACTCAAATGCAATAAGCTCGCCCTGGGCCACCACCGCGACGACATGCTGCAGACCTTCTTCCTCAACATGTTCTTCGGCGGCAAGCTCAAGGGCATGCCCCCGAAGCTGGTGAGCGACAACGGCGAATTCATGGTGATCCGCCCGCTGGCCTACGTGGCTGAAACGGATTTGCAAAAGTGGGCCACGCACCGACAGTTCCCCATCATCCCCTGCACGCTGTGCGGCAGCCAGGAAAACCTGCAGCGTCAGGTGGTAGGACAGATGCTGCGCGACTGGCAAAAGAAACACCCCGGCCGCATCGAAAACATGTTCGCCGCCTTGCAAAACGTGGTGCCGTCGCACCTGATGGACCACAAACTGCACGACTTCAAGAACCTGCAGATCACCGGCGTGGCCGACGAAGCGGGTGACAAGGCTTTTGATGAAGAAGAGTTCACCGAAGCCTCCTTGCCTGGTATCCAGGTCATCTCCATGAACTGAGACACACATGAAGCGCCTGACTCTCCTGCTGGCCCTGCTGATGACATTCGTGCTGGGTGGCTGCGCCAGCGTGCGCCGCATCGACAGCGATGTCACCACCGTGGTGGCTACGGCTGCCGGGCAAAACCTGCAGGGTGCCCACTACCGTTTTGAGCGCCTGCCCTCGCAAGTCAACAACCCCGAAGCTGGCCTGGCCGAGCAGCAAGCCGAATACGCCATGACCGCTGTCGGCATGGTGCGCGACGAGGCCAACGCCAGCTTGAGTGTGCTCGTGGGGTGGTCATCGGTCACGTATGTGAACGACCCCTTTGGCCCCTGGGGCACGATGGGCCACATCTCGGTCGGGCGCGGCGTGTACCCGCAAGTGGGCATGGGCATGAGCATGCGTTTTCCGCAACCCAACCAGTACCGCCGCGAGGTCAGCCTGGTGATGCGCGATTTGCGCAGCGGCCAGGTGGTCTACGAAACCCGTGCCAGACACGATGGCCCCTGGGCTGACAGCACGCCCGTGTTTGCGACCCTGTTCCAGGCTGCCATGGCGGGCTTTCCCAATCCGCCAGCCAGCCCACGCAAGGTCTTCATCGACATTCCACGCTGAGCTGCCCATGGACGCCACACGCATTTTGGCCATCCGCCACGGTGAAACCGCCTGGAACGTGGACACCCGCATTCAGGGTCACCTGGACATTCCGCTCAACGACACTGGCCTGCAGCAAGCGCGTTGGCTGGCCCAGGCCTTGGCCGAGCGTGACAGCATTGATGCCATCTACAGCAGCGACCTGTCGCGCGCGCACGTGACGGCGCAAACCATCGGCGACGCCGTGGGGCTGGAGGTGACCACCACCACCGGTTTACGTGAACGTTCTTTTGGGGATTTTCAGGGCCGCACCTACGCCCAAATTGAAGCCGAACTGCCCGACCTGGCCTGGCACTGGCGCAAGCGCACGCCCGACTGGGTGCCGCCGGGTGGCGGCGAGTCGCTGGTTGCTTTGCGCGAGCGCATCAGCATGACCGTCAACCACCTGGCTGCGCAGCACATGGGTGGGCAAATCGTGCTGGTGGCCCACGGTGGCGTGCTCGATGTGCTGTACCGCCTGGCCACCCAGCTGGACACGCAGGCCCCGCGCACCTGGCTGCTGCCCAACACGGCGGTCAACCGATTGCTGTGGACACCCGAGGGCATGAGTCTGGTGGGCTGGGGCGACACCAGCCACCTCGAAGGTCGGTCGCTCGACGAAACGACCACCTGATCGTTATTCGTTGAACAAGCCGCCTGCGGTTTTGGGCGACGTGACCCCCAAGTGCCTGAAAGCGGCCAACGTGGCGATACGCCCGCGTGGGGTGCGCTGCAAGTACCCCTGCTGGATCAGATAGGGCTCGATCACGTCTTCGATGGTGTCGCGCTCTTCACCAATGCTGGCTGCGATGTTGTCCAGCCCGACAGGGCCGCCGTCGAAGCGGTGAATCACGGCTTCGAGCAGTTTGCGGTCCATCAGGTCAAAGCCTTCAGGGTCCACATCCAGCATGGACAGGGCCGCCTTGGCCATGGCCTGGTTGATGCGGCCATCGCCCTTCACATCGGCGTAGTCGCGCACGCGGCGCAGCAGGCGGTTGGCTATGCGTGGCGTGCCGCGCGAGCGGCGTGCGATCTCGAATGAGCCTTCAGCGTCAATCGGCGCTTTGAGCAGGCCGCTGCTGCGGGTGACGATGCGCGAGAGCTCTTCGGGCGTGTAGAACTCCAGCCGCGAAACGATGCCAAAGCGGTCGCGCAGCGGGTTGGTGAGCATGCCTGCACGCGTGGTCGCACCCACCAGCGTGAAGGGCTGCAGGTCCAGCTTGATGGAGCGTGCCGCCGGCCCCTCGCCGATCATGATGTCGATCTGGTAGTCCTCCAGTGCGGGGTACAGAATTTCCTCGACCACGGGCGAGAGGCGATGGATCTCGTCGATGAAGAGCACATCGTTGGCCTCCAGGTTGGTCAGCAATGCCGCCAGGTCCTTGGGTTTTTCGAGCACCGGGCCGCTGGTCTGGCGCAAATTCACCCCCAGCTCGGCAGCGATGATGTGGCTCAGCGTGGTCTTGCCCAGACCGGGTGGGCCAAACAGCAGCACATGGTCCAGTGGCTCCTGGCGTTTTTTGGCCGCGCCAATGAAAATTTCCAGCTGCTCGCGCACCTTGGCCTGGCCCACGTACTCTTCAAGGTGTTTGGGACGCAGGGCGCGCTCAATCGCTTCTTCGCTGCCCGACACCGGCGCAGCCGAAACCATGCGCGAGGTTTCGCGGGGGGCGGGGGCAAAGTCGTCGGTCTTGATGCTCATGGTTCGATTGTCTTACGTCCTGCGCCTTATTTGGCCAGCGCCTTGAGCGCCAGCTTGATGCCCTCGCTCACGCCCACATCGGCAGGCAGGCCCTTGAGGGCGGCTGCGGCTTCCTTGTCGCTGTAGCCCAGCGCCACCAGGGCTTGCTGAATATCGCCTTGCGCATCACCCACAGCCGCAGCGGGCGCGCCGATGTCTGCACCCAGCTTGCCTTTGAGTTCGAGCAAAAGGCGCTCGGCGGTTTTCTTGCCGATACCTGGCACCTTGACCAGGCGCCCCGGCTCCTGACTGGTGATGGCCTGCGCCAGCTCGGTCACGCTCATGCCCGACAGCACGGACAAGGCCGTGCGCGGGCCCACGCCCGAAATCTTGATGAGCTGGCGAAAAGCCTCGCGCTCGGCAGCAGTACCAAAGCCGTAAAGAATCTGCGCGTCCTCGCGCACCACAAAGTGCGTCAGCAGGCTGACCTTCTCGCCGCTCGCCGGCAGGTTGAAGAATGTGCTCATCGGCACATTGACTTCGTAGCCCACACCGCCACAGTCCACGATGACTTCGGGCGGGTTCTTGTCACTGAGGATGCCGGTGAGTTTGCCGATCATGAACGTAGGACCTTGAAATGCGTGGGACTGGAGGAAAATAAGGGTTCAAGGCCTGCATGCGCATGCCATCACTGGATTATCCCCTTGATCGTTCGTCACACTTTCACACCACACAACAACACCCGCTTGTCGCACCTGTGCGGCCCCATGGATGCACACCTGCGCAGCATCGAGGCGGGCCTGCAAGTCAGTATTGCGCACCGCCACGAGCAGTTCAAGGTCGATGGCCCCAAGGCCCAGGCCCAGCGTGCCATGGAGCTGCTGCAGGCGCTCTACGAGATGGCCGAGCGCCCCATTAACGCCGACACCGTACAACTGATGATGGCAGGTGAAGGTGACGACAGTGGCGAGCATCCGGCACTGAACACCCGCCGAGCCGACCTCAAAGCCCGCACCCCCAACCAGGCGGCGTACCTGGACAACATTGCCAGCCACGACATCACCTTCGGCATTGGTCCCGCAGGTACCGGAAAGACGTATCTGGCTGTGGCCGCGGCGGTGGACGCACTTGAGCGCAGCAGTGTGCAGCGCATCGTGCTCACCCGTCCAGCCGTAGAAGCGGGCGAGCGCCTGGGCTTTCTGCCTGGCGATCTGTCGCAAAAGGTAGATCCGTACCTGCGCCCTCTGTATGACGCGCTGTACGACCTGATGGGCTTTGACAAGGTGCAAAAGGCGTTCGAGCGTAACGCGCTGGAGATCGCGCCCCTGGCCTTCATGCGCGGGCGCACGCTCAATAATGCCTTCGTGATCCTGGACGAGGCGCAAAACACCACGCCCGAGCAGATGAAAATGTTCCTCACCCGCATCGGCTTTGGCGCCAAGGCGGTGATCACGGGCGATGTGAGCCAGATTGACCTGCCCAAAGGGCAGCTCAGCGGCCTGATCGATGCCGAGCGTGTTTTGAAGCGCATCAAAGGCATTGCCTTCACACGCTTCACCAGCGCCGACGTGGTGCGCCACCCGCTGGTGGCACGTATCGTCGATGCCTACGATGCCCAAGGCAGCGCCGCACGCCGCCGCCCGACTCACGAGGAATGACCATGGCTCTCAAACAACTGCAAATGTCCCTGCAATTTGGCGACATTCCCCAGACCGCCCGCCACCGCGCCGCACTGCCCCGCCATTTTGTGACGCGTTGCATCCGCCACGCACTGGCCCTGGATGCGGAGATCACGGTGCGTATCGTCGGTGAAGACGAAGGCCGCGAACTCAACAAGAGTTACCGCAAAAAGGACTACGCCACCAATGTGCTGACCTTCGACTATGCACAGGAGCCGGTGGTGATGGCCGATCTGGTGCTGTGCGCTCCGGTCGTGGCACGCGAAGCCAAGGAACAGGGTAAAACCCTTGCCGCACACTACGCGCACCTGCTGGTGCATGGCGCTTTGCACGCGCAGGGCTGGGATCACGAGACCTCGAAGGCCGATGCCGAGGAGATGGAAGCCTACGAGGTGGAGATCCTTGCCGGCCTCGGGGTTAAAGATCCGTACCGCTGATCAGGCCTGGTGAGGCCTTTGAACGACCACAGAGGTGCGAGAGGGGATGCGGCGGGCGACGATTTACGGTACCCCGTCATGAGGAGTCCGCCGCATCCCCTCTCGCACCGGCACCCGCAAAAGCCCAAAGTCAGATCAAGCGGACTTTGACGCTCTTGCCCTTGATCTTGCCCTTGGACAATTGAACGCAGACGTTCTGCGCCAGTTCCGCCAGCACCGCCACATAGGTCGAAAACTCGTTGACGTTGATCTTGCCGACCTGCTCGCGGGTCAGGCCACACTCGCCTGCCAAAGCACCCATCACATCGCCAGCGCGGATCTTCTCCTTGCGACCGCCCACAATCTGCAGCGTGCGCATCGACGGTAACAGACGGCCACCAGCTGCAGGCTTGAAACTGTCCAGCGTCTGCCACTGTGACGCCTGTCCTTGGAGGACCTCGATCTTGCCCACGCGGCCCATCTCGTCCATGCTGGCCAGCGTGATGGCCAACCCCTCGGCATCGCCGCGCCCCGTGCGGCCAATGCGATGGATGTGCACCTCCGGGTCGGGCGTCACGTCCACGTTGATCACCGCTTCCAACCCCTGCACATCCAGCCCGCGCGCTGCCACATCGGTGGCCACCAGCACCGAGCAACTGCGGTTGGCAAACTGCACCAGCACCTGGTCGCGCTCGCGCTGCTCCAGCTCGCCGTACAGCGCCAGCGCCACATAGCCCTGCGCCTGCAGCACCTCCACCAGATCGCGGCACTGCTGCTTGGTGTTGCAAAACGCCAGCGTACGCTCGGGCAGGAAATGCGCCAACAGCATGGACACCGCGTGCAGGCGCTCGGTCTCGCTCACCTCGACAAACACCTGGCGGATCTTGTGTGCGCTGTGCAAGGCCTCAACCCTCACCGTCTGCGGCGCGCGCATGAACTGCGACGCCAGTTTGTCGATGCTCTCGGGATAGGTGGCCGAAAACAGCAGAGTCTGCCGGTCTTTGGCGCACTGGCGCACCACCTTGGCGATGTCGTCGAAAAAACCCATGTCCAGCATGCGGTCGGCTTCGTCGAGCACCAAGGTATTCACACCCGCCAAGCTGAGCGAGCCGCGCTCCAGATGGTCCAGGATGCGGCCAGGGGTGCCCACCACCACATCGGCACCATGCTCCAGGCTTTGCACCTGCCCACGCAGGGCCACGCCACCGCACAGGGTGACCACTTTCACGTTCGGGCGCGAACGTGCCAGACGGCGGATTTCCTGCGTGACCTGGTCGGCCAGCTCGCGGGTAGGGCACAGCACCACCGCCTGCACGGCGGCACCCGGTACACCAGCCGTTTGCAAGCGCTCGACCAACGGCAAACCAAACGCAGCGGTCTTGCCGCTGCCCGTGCTGGCCTGGGCCATCAGGTCCTGGCCGTTCAAGGTGAGGGGCAAGCTGGCCGCCTGAATCGGCGTCATGCGGACGTAGCCCAGTTGTTCGAGGTTGTTGAGCGTGGCGGGTGACAGCGCCAGGCTGTCGAATCGGTCCGAAGACGCAGGAGATGAAGTCATGCCCCGATTATCAGGGCGGGCCCACATCAGGCCGTCATGCGCATGGGAATGGTGACAGGACCATCGTTGACCAAGGCCACTTGCATGTCTGCAGCAAACCGCCCCGTCTGCACCAGCGGATGCGCAGCGCGGGCTTGGGCCACAAAATGCTCGTACAGGCGTCGCCCCTCGTCGGGCTTGGCGGCTTGCGTAAAGCTGGGTCGGTTGCCCCCCGACACATCGGCGGCCAGTGTGAACTGACTGACCACCAGCAGACCACCACCGACGTCCTGCACGCTGCGGTTCATCTTGCCGGCATCATCCGAAAAGATACGCAACTTCAGCATCTTGCTCAGCAGTTTTTCCGCCACGGCGTCGGTGTCGCCCTGTTCGGCGCAGAGCAGAACCAGCAAGCCCTGTTCAATTTGCCCCACCACTTCACCAGCCACAGACACACTGGCCTGCCGGACGCGTTGCAAGACTGCGATCATGGCAAATCCAGCTGATCGTCAAAGTGAGCTTCCACATCGCGTGGCAGCAGCTGAATGGTGGCGCGCAAGCCCGGCACCGCGCTCATCAAGGCCTGTTCGACGCTGGTGCGCAACGCGGCTGCACGGCCCAAGGTCCAGCTGGCGGGCATGTGCATGTGCATGTCCACAAAGCGACGCTGCCCCGCCTTGCGCGTGGTCACATGGTCAAAACGAATGATGGTGGCACCATGGCTTTCATGGGAAAAGCCATCGAGCACTTGCTTGATTTGCGCCATCACCTCGGGCTCAACCGCCTCGTCCATCAAGCCCTGAGAGGACTGCCAGATCAAGTGCACGCCTTCCTTGACGATGTTGAGCGCGACAGCCATGGCCACAATCGGGTCCAGCCACAGCCAACCCGTGAAATGCACCAGACCGATGCCCAGCACCACACCAGCAGAGGTCCAGACGTCCGTCAGCAAATGGCGTGCATCGCCTTCCAGCGCAATCGAGCGATGCACCTTGGCCGAACGGAACATGACCCAGGCCAACAAGCCATTGAGCATCGAACTGGCCACCGACAGCGCCAGCCCCAATCCCACCTGCTCCAGTTGTTGTGGGGAAAACAAGCGCTGACCTGCAGACCAGAAAATGCCTAGTGCAGCGACCAGGATCAGGATGCCCTCAAATCCGGACGAAAAGTACTCTGCCTTGTGGTGTCCATAGGGGTGATCATCGTCAGGAGGCGCTTCGGCCAACGTCACCATCCACAGTCCGAACATGGCGCTGGCCAGGTTGACCAGCGACTCCATGGCGTCCGACAACAGCCCCACCGACCCCGTCAACCACCAAGCCAAGGTCTTGAGAGCAATGGTGATCACCGCGACGGCCACAGAGGCCTGCAGCAAACGCTTGGGGGTCAGGCTTTGCAGCGTCACGGACATGTCGGGCACCTTCGATCAGGCCAGCGTCACACGTGCAAACTTGCGCTTGCCCACCTGGAGCACGAACGTCCCGGCCTCAACCTTGAGGCCCTTGTCGCTGATGACCGCACCGTCGATGCGCACGCCGCCACCATCCACCAGGCGACCCGCCTCCGTCGTAGACGGTGCCAGGCCTGCAGCCTTGAGCAGCGCACCAATGCCCATGGGTGCGCCCAACAAAGACACCTCGGGAATGTCATCCGGAATACCGCCCTTGCTGCGGTTGATGAAGTCCTGCTCAGCCGCATCGGCAGCAGCCGCGCTGTGGAAACGCGCCGTGATTTCCTTGGCCAGCATGACCTTGGCATCTTTGGGGTTGCGACCACCTTCGACTTCTTTCTTGAGGGCCTCGATCTCGGCCATCGATTTGAAAGACAGCAAGGTGTACCAACGCCACATCAGATCATCAGAAATGGAGAGCACCTTGGCGAACATGGTGTTGGCCTCTTCGGTGATGCCGATGTAGTTGTTCTTGGACTTGGACATTTTGTCCACGCCGTCCAAACCTTCGAGCAGCGGCATGGTCAAAATGCACTGGGGCTCTTGGCCATATTCAGCCTGCAGGTGTCGGCCCATCAGCAGGTTGAATTTCTGGTCGGTGCCGCCCAGCTCCAGATCGGCCTTGAGCGCCACCGAGTCGTAGCCCTGCATCAGCGGGTAGAGGAACTCGTGCACCGAAATCGGCGTGCCGGCATGAAAACGGTCGTGGAAATCGTTGCGCTCCATCATGCGGGCCACGGTGTATTTGGCCGCCAGCTGGATCATGCCCATCGAACCCAATGGTAGCGACCACTCACTGTTGTAGCGGATCTCTGTTTTGGCAGGGTCCAGCACCAGGCTGGCCTGCTTGTAGTAGGTCTCGGCGTTCGCCTTGATCTGCTCGGGCGTGAGCGGCGGGCGGGTGCTGTTGCGGCCCGAGGGGTCGCCAATCAGGCTGGTGAAGTCCCCGATCAGGAAGATCACCTGGTGTCCCAGGTCTTGCAGCTGGCGCATCTTGTTGAGCACCACGGTGTGGCCGATGTGGATGTCCGGTGCGGTCGGATCCAGCCCCAGCTTGATGCGCAGCGGTACCCCTGTGGCCTCCGATTTTGCCAACTTTTGTACCCAATCCTCTTGAGGAATGAGCTCCTGAGCGCCACGCAAAGTCACAGCCAGGGCCTCTTGCACCCGGTCGGTGACAGGATAGGGGGTCTGAAGGGGTTGATTCATAAGGGTTTTTTCTGGACCCGCCTGAGGTCAGGACGGTACAATAAGAGCTTTGTCGAAAACACATTTTAGTGTGGCGCGTTCACGCATGCCGAATTTCAAAACCCTGCGCAATCAACTGAACCACAGCTTGACCGCCTTGGCTTATGGCCTGGGCGTCGCTTTGCGCAGCACGGTTCATGCCGCCGCACAGGCTTGGGAATGGCTGGAGGCACAGCACCCCCTCCTGTCATCTCGCGTGCAGTCAGGCATGCAATGGTTGCACCAGCGCACCAAGCATCTGGCCTTGGCCTGCGGCGTCACTTTGCTTGCAGGTGCCGGTGGCGCCTATGCCCTGGCCAATCTGGGTCCTGACATCGCAGAGCAAGCTGTGGTGACAGTCACAGTGCCCGTCAAAATAGCACACCTCGAAGATCAGGCGCGTTTGCTTGATGGCCTGGACATCAACCTGACCCGCAGTGACAACACACGCGCTGGCGAGTCGCCCGAAGCTCTGCTTCGCCGCCTGGGTCTGGTCGATGTTGAAGCAGCGCGCTTTTTGCGCAGCAACACATTGGCTCGCCAGGCTTTATTGCGCGGTGGCCGCTCGGTCATTGCCGAGGCCAATCAGCAAAACAATCTCACCCGTCTGAGCATTCGCTGGTTGCAAAACGACAACGACGAAGTATTTCAGCGCTTTGTGTTGCAACGCACAGCACAAGGACTGATGGCTGAGCAGGACGCCCTGCCCATGTCCACCAGCATTCGCATGTCCAGCGGAACCGTTGCGCACTCGCTGTACGACGCCTCTGACGAAGCCAAATTGCCGGACACCGTCACATCACAGCTGACCGAGATTTTCTCCAGCCAGATCGACTTTCACCGTACCTTGCGCAAGGGCGCCAAATTTGCGGTGGTCTACGAAGTGCTCGAAGCAGAGGGTGAACCGCTGCGTACTGGTCGCGTGCTGAGTGCCGAGTTTGAAAACGACAACAAGACCTTCAATGCCGTCTGGTTCGAAACGCCCGGCAAAAAAGGGGCTTACTACGCCCTTGATGGCAAAAGCCTGCGCCGCAGCTTCCTGGCTGCGCCGCTGCGCTACACACGCATCACCAGCAGCTTTGGCTTGCGCAAACACCCCATCTTGCACACTTTGCGCCGTCACGAAGGTGTGGACTACGCCGCCCCCACGGGAACGCCCGTCGCCACTGTGGGTGACGGCGTGGTGGAGTCCGCCGGATGGCAAAATGGTTATGGCAATGTGGTCGTCGTGCGGCACAACGCTTCTTACACCACGGTTTACGGCCACCTCAGCCGCATCCAGGTCAAACGCGGGCAATCCATATCGCAAGGACAATTGATCGGCAATGTGGGCTCCACCGGGTGGTCCACAGGCCCTCACCTGCATTTCGAATACCGCATCAATGGCCGTTACACCGACCCCTCGCGTGTCAACCAGCAAACTGCGAGTGTCAATCTCAACGCCACTGAGCGTGCACGCCTGAAGGTGGAAGCCGAACGCGCACGCATACAGCTGGCCGCTGCCTCCATGATGCGCGACGACCTGGCTCAGTGAGCAAAGCCCCGCTATACATTGGATTGATGTCCGGCACCTCCATGGATGGTGTCGATGGCGTATTGGCCGATTTCACGACTCCCTCCCGCCCCCAGGTTCTGGCCCACGCTTTTGTGCCCATGCCAAACACCTTGGCCGTAGAGTTGCTGGCCCTGAACAGCCCCTGCGACAAGGAACTGCACCGCGCCGCTTTGGCCGCCAACGCGCTGATACGTCTGTACGCACAGGTTGTAGACACGCTGTTGGCATCCAGCCGGCTTGGCGCTCAGGCCATCACCGCCATCGGCGCACATGGACAGACCGTGCGCCACCAACCCCAGCTCCATGATGAGACCGGCTACACCCTGCAATTGAACAATCCTGCCTTGCTGGCCGAACTGACCGGTATCGACGTGGTGGCTGATTTCCGCAGCCGTGATGTGGCAGCAGGCGGACAAGGCGCGCCGCTGGTGCCTGCCTTTCACAAGGGTCTTTTTGGACGCACGGACCAAACCGTGGCCGTGCTCAATATTGGCGGCATCTCGAACCTGAGTGTGATGCATCCCGACGGACGAGTGCAGGGCTGGGACTGTGGCCCAGGCAATGCCCTCATGGATCACTGGTGCCTGCAACACACCGGCCAGCCCTTTGATCGGGAAGGCGCCTGGGCGGCAAGTGGCACCGTGGTGCCTGATTTGCTTGGGCGCTTGCTGCGCGAAGACTACCTGCATCAAACTCCACCCAAAAGTACGGGCAGGGATTTGTTCAACCCTCCATGGCTACAAGCGCATCTGAGTCACTTTGCAGATCTCAGAGCTGTCGATGTCCAAGCCACGCTGACCGCGTTCACGACGCAAGCTTGTCTGAACGACGTTCGCCAGCACACTGCCGACGCCAGGCAATTGATCGTCTGTGGCGGCGGCGCGCTGAACCTGCACCTGATGCAATCGCTGCAACAAGGTCTACCGGGTGTAGAAGTGACCAGCAGCGAAGCTATGGGGTTGCCACCGCTGCAGGTAGAAGCCACCGCCTTTGCATGGCTGGCCTACAAATGCATGCAACGGGAAACAGCCAGCCTGCCAAGCGTCACGGGCGCCCAAGGCGCCCGCGTATTGGGAGCTATTTACCCCCGTTGAGTCGGCATACCGCCAAAGATCAAACCGAGAAAGACGAGCCGCAACCGCAAGTGGTGGTGGCGTTAGGGTTCTTGATCACAAACTGCGCGCCCTGCAGGTCTTCCTTGTAGTCGATTTCGGCGCCTACCAAGTACTGGTAGCTCATCGCATCAATCAACAAGGACACACCGTTCTTGGTCATGGTGGTGTCGTCTTCGTTGACGATTTCATCAAAGGTGAAGCCGTACTGGAAACCGGAGCAACCGCCACCCTGCACAAACACGCGCAGCTTCAGATCCGGATTGCCTTCCTCTGCAATCAAATCCGCCACCTTGGCTGCTGCGCTGTCAGTAAAGACGATAGGAGCAGGCATTTCGGTTTCAACGGTTTGGGCAACAGCGGTCATGGTTTTTCTCCGGATTCAATGCTAAATAGTATAGCGCGGCAGTGGGTTATTCGGCTTTCAACTGGCGATTACCGCTACGGCCCACATGGATTTACGCCCCATGTGTAGCGAGGTGATGGGTGCCCTGCTGGGGCGACATTTCGGCGCAAAGCGACGAGGAGCCACGGCAGGGCACCCATCACCTCGCGCAACAACAAGCAGGCAATAAAAAAGCCGCCAGGCGAACCAGGCGGCTTTTGCTCGAAAACAGATCGAAGCGGATTAACGCTTGGAGAACTGCTTGCGACGACGGGCGGAGTGCAGACCGACCTTTTTACGTTCGACTTCACGGGCATCGCGAGTCACGAAGCCAGCTGCGCTCAGCGCGGGCTTGAGGGCTGCGTCGTAGTCGATCAGGGCGCGGGTGATGCCGTGGCGGGTTGCACCGGCCTGACCGGATTCACCACCACCGTGCACGTTGACCTGAATGTCGAAAGCTTCGAGATTGTTGGTCAGTGCCAGGGGTTGCTTGGCGATCATGATGGAGGTCTCGCGGCCAAAGTAAGCCTGGATGTCCTTGCCATTCACGGTGATCTTGCCGGAGCCTTTTTTCAGAAACACGCGGGCGACGCTCGATTTGCGACGGCCGGTGCCATTATTCCATTCACCAATCATTGTTCCGCTCCTTAGATTTCCAGAGCCTTGGGCTGCTGGGCAGTGTGCGGGTGCTCGGCACCGCCATACACCTTCAGCTTCTTGATCATGGCGTAGCCCAGAGGACCTTTGGGCAGCATGCCCTTGACGGCCTTCTCGAGTGCGCGGCCAGGATGCTTGGCTTGCAGGTCACGGAAGTTGGTTTCGGTGATACCACCGGGGAAACCGGAATGACGGTAGTACTTCTTGTCCAGGGACTTGGTACCGGTCACTTTGAGTTTGGATGCGTTAACGATGACGATGAAATCGCCGGTGTCAACGTGAGGCGTGTAAATGGCCTTGTGTTTGCCGCGCAGACGGAGAGCAACTTCGCTGGCTACTCGTCCGAGGACCTTGTCGGTCGCGTCAATCACAAACCACTCATGCACGACCTCAGCGGGTTTTGCGCTGAATGTAGACATGTTTTTCTTTCGAAAAGTTGGTTTGTCGGGCTCTTTTCCACGGTCGGTGCTCTTCTGTTGAGAGCCTCTTAGGTGGGAGTTGAATCTTCGCCGCGGAGCCACAAATTCGCTGCGAAGCCTGCCATTATACGAAAAATCCAGCCGTCCAGCCAGGGGTGGGGCTTGGGGCGGAGCCTGACAGGCTCACACCGCAAAGCGGCGAACGTCGCCTGCCAGGCTCCGCCCCAAGCCCCACCCTGGCGGTTACCATCGGGCTATGTTTAGTTATCGTCACGCCTTTCATGCCGCCAACCATGCGGATGTTCTCAAGCACATCACCCTGCTGGCCACCCTGCGCCATTTGCAGCAAAAGGAGGCCGGCATCACCTTGATCGACACCCATGCGGGCGCGGGTCTGTACCGGCTGGATGGCGATTATTCGCAAAAAGGTGCCGAGGCACAGGACGGCTTGTTCAAACTGCTCGAAGCCGCTGCCAGTCAGGACGAGCTACCCGAGTCGGTGCAGGACTACCTGGACCAGGTGGCCCATTTCAACCCTAATGGTGAAGCCCGCGTTTACCCCGGCTCGCCGGTGCTCATGGCCCAGTTGCTGCGTTATGAGGCACGCGACCGCCTTAAATTGTTCGAACTGCACCCGACCGATATCGATTCGTTGACGGGCAACATGGCCCAGCTGGAACTGGGCCGCGCCGTGCAGGTGACGCGCGAGGATGGCTTTGCTGCCCTGCCCAAGCTCTTGCCCCCACCGGCCTCGGCCAGCGGCTCCAAACGCGCCATGGTGTTGATGGACCCCAGTTACGAGATCAAGTCCGATTACGCCAAGGTCAGCAATGTCATTGCAGACTGCCTCAAGCGCTTTCCGACCGGTACCTATTTGGTCTGGTACCCGATCATTCCGCGCCCTGAGGCGCACGAGCTGCCCCGCCGCCTGCGCACCCTGTCCAACCAGGCCAAACGCAGCTGGGTCCACGCCACACTGGCCATTGGCCGTGGCGAAGAAGGCGACACCGGCTTGTCGGCCAGCGGCATGTTCATCATCAACCCGCCCTACACCCTGGCTGAGCAGCTGCGTGAAGCCCTGAAAGTCGTGGGGCCCGCACTGGCGCGCGGCAACGGCAAAGGCTGGCAGGTCGAAGCTGGCGGCGCCTGACACTTTGCTTGGCCGACCGGCACCGCATCAGGGAAAATCCTGAGCCCAAGCCCTCAAATTAACCGACCGATCGGTCGGTTAATGGGTATACTCGCTTTTCACGCACCTTCAGCACGTGCAGGAGAAAGCCATGTACACCCAATCCTTCAGCGTTTCCGACCAAGATGACGCCAAGTCCGCAGGACTCAAGGCGGTACCCAAGGAAGCCAGCGCCAGCGAACAGGCGCTGCAAGCCCAGTTCGACGCCCGCATTGACGCCGATGGCCGCATCGAGCCGCGCGAGTGGATGCCAGACGCTTATCGCAAGACCCTGGTGCGTCAGATCAGCCAGCACGCGCACAGCGAGATCGTTGGCATGCTGCCCGAGGGCAACTGGATCAGCCGCGCCCCCAGCCTCAAGCGCAAGGCCATCCTGATCGCCAAGGTGCAGGACGAAGGCGGCCACGGCCTGTACCTGTACAGCGCGGCCGAAACGCTGGGTACCAGCCGCGACGAAATGCTGAGCGCCCTGCACACCGGCAAAGCCAAATACAGTTCCATCTTCAACTACCCCACACTCAACTGGGCCGATGTGGGCGTGATCGGCTGGCTGGTCGACGGCGCGGCCATCATGAACCAGATTCCGCTGTGCCGCTGCAGTTATGGCCCGTATGCCCGCGCCATGGTGCGCGTGTGCAAAGAGGAATCCTTCCACCAGCGCCAAGGCTACGAAGCCCTGCTGGTGATGATGCAAGGCACGCAAGCGCAAAAGGACATGGTGCAGGACGCCGTCAACCGCTGGTGGTGGAAGTGCCTGGCGATGTTCGGGCCGCCGGACGCCGACAGCCCCAACAGCGCGCAGGGCATGCGCTGGGGCATCAAGCGCATCAGCAACGACGACCTGCGCCAGAAATTTGTGGACGCCACCGTGCCCCAGGCCAAGGTGCTGGGTGTGACCCTGCCCGACCCCGACCTGAAGTGGAACGAAGCGCGCCAGGCACATGACTACGGCCAGATCGACTGGGATGAGTTCTGGTCCACCGTGAATGGCAACGGTCCCTGCAACAAGGAGCGCCTGGGCGCCCGCGTCAAGGCCTGGAACGACGGGGCCTGGGTGCGCGAAGCCGCCCTCGCACACAGCCGCAAACAACAGCAACGTCAACTCAAGGAGGCTGCATGAACACGCCCGCACTCAAAGAATGGCCCCTCTGGGAAGTTTTTATTCGCAGCAAGCAGGGCCTGGAGCACAAACACTGCGGCAGCCTGCACGCCTCTGACGCGCAGCACGCGCTGCAGATGGCGCGCGACGTGTACACCCGCCGCCAGGAAGGCGTGAGCATCTGGGTGGTGCAGTCCAGCGCCATAGCGGCCAGCGAGCCCAACGACAAGAGCGAATTCTTCGAGCCTGCCAGCGACAAGATTTACCGCCACCCGACCTTCTACGAGATTCCTGAAGAAGTGGGACACATGTGATGCAAGCGCCTGTTGATTACCTGCTGCACCTCGCAGACAACGCGCTCGTCCTCGGCCAGCGCAACGCCGAATGGTGCGGCCACGGCCCCATCCTCGAAGAAGACATCGCGCTGTCCAACAACAGCCTGGACCTGATCGGCCAGGCCCGCCTGCTCTACCAGCATGCGGCCACACTGATGGGTCAGGGCGCCACCGAAGACACGCTGGCATATTTCCGCGACGTGCCCGACTTCAAGAACTACACCCTGTGCGAACTGCCACACCTGCCGCTGATGTCGGCCACCGCCTGCGGCGACCGGGACTTTGCCACCACCATCGTGCGCAATTTTTTGTACAGCAGTCTGATGGTGCTGGTGTGGGACCGCCTGCAGTTGTCCAAAGACGAACAGCTGGCCGCGATTGCCGCCAAGTCGCTCAAGGAGGTGCGCTACCACCTGCGCCACTCGCGCGACTGGCTCGTGCGTCTGGGCGACGGCACCGACGAATCGCACCAACGGGCACAAGCCGCGCTGGACGCGCTCATGCCCTACACCAGCGAGTTCTGGGTGGCCAGCGCGCAAGAAGCCGCGGCACAAGCCAATGGCTGTGGCCTGGACATGGCCGAGCTGCGCGCCGACTGGAACACCATCGTCGACGCCGCACTTCAGGAAGCCACGCTGCAGCGCCCAGCCGACAGCGCCTTTGTGCCGACCGGCAAGCAAGGCGTTCACTCGGAGCACCTGGGTTTCGTGCTGGCCGAAATGCAAAGCCTGGCACGCCAGCACCCCGGCGCCACCTGGTAAGTCGCACATGACCACGACCCTGACCCGCGCAGAGCAGGCCTGGCAATTGCTGGAGGGCCTGAGTGACCCGGAAATCCCGGTGATCACGCTGCGGGAGCTGGGCATCCTGCGCGAAGTCCGCGAAGGCGCTCAGGGTCTGGAAGTGGTCATCACCCCCACCTACAGCGGCTGTCCGGCCATGGGCCAGATCGAGGACGATGTGCGCAGCACCTTGGCCGCAGCAGGGCTGCAGGCCAAGGTAGTCACGCAACTGGCCCCGGCCTGGACCACCGACTGGATGACCGAGGCGGCACGCGAGAAGTTGCGCGCCTATGGCATTGCGCCGCCGCACGCCTGCGCCAGCGAGAAAACCGGTTCGGCCAACGTGGTGCAGTTCGCGGCACGCAGCGCCAAAACCGAAGCAGTGCATTGCCCGCAATGCGGATCCAGCAACACCACCGAAACCTCCCATTTCGGCTCCACCGCCTGCAAGGCCCTTTACCGGTGCCTGGACTGCATGGAACCATTCGACTATTTCAAACCCTATTGAGCCAAGCGAGCCGACATGCGCTTTCATGACCTCACCGTTTCCCGCGTCAGCACCGAAGCCGCTGGCGCCGTGGCCATCACATTGGCCGTGCCCGCTGACTTGCGTGCGCAGTTCGACTTTCAGCCCGGACAGTTCCTGACCCTGCGCGCCGACATCAACTGCGCCGATGTGCGCCGCAGCTACTCGGTCAGCTCCGCACGCAGCCAGCTGCAGCGTGGCGAACTCGAAGTGGGCATCCGCCCGGTCGAAGGCGGCGTGTTCTCCAACTGGGCGGCCACACAACTCAAGGCCGGTGACACCCTGCGCGTGATGCCGCCGGACGGCCGCTTTGTGGTGCAGCGCCCCCGTGCCATCCACCGTGTGGGCTTTGCCGCCGGTTCGGGCATCACGCCCATCCTGTCCATTCTGGCCACCACGCTCGAAGAGCAGCCCGAGAGCAAATTCACGCTGGTCTATGGCAACCGCCGCATGGACAGCGTGATGTTCAACGAGGCGCTGCAAGACCTGAAAGACCGCTACCCCTCACGTCTGACGCTGATCCACATCCTCTCGCGCCAGGCGCAGGAAGTGCCGCTTCTGGAGGGCCGCATCGACGGCGACAAGGTGCGCGCCATCATCGACAACTTCCTGCCCGTGGGCAGCATGGACGAGGTCTTCATCTGCGGCCCCGAGGCCATGATCGAAGAAACCGAAAAAGCCCTGCTGGGCGCGGGCGTGTCACCCAAGGCCATCCGCACCGAACGCTTCACCTCGCCCACGCTCGAAGCCCTGAGCCCCGAGCAAAAAGCCAAAACCGTGCTGGGCCACAAGGCCACGCGCGATGGCGGTGAAGTGCAACTCACAGTGGTGCTCGACGGCAAGCCCTACGAGATGCCGATGAACAAGAACGAGAAGATCCTCGACATCGCTTTGGCCATGGGTCTGGACCTGCCCTACTCGTGCAAGGGCGGCGTGTGCTGCACCTGCCGCTGCAAAGTCACCCAAGGCACAACCGAGATGGACAAGAACTTCACACTCGAAAAACCTGAGGTTGACGCCGGCTTTGTGCTGTCGTGCCAGGCCCGCCCCACCAGCGACCGTGTGGCGGTGAGTTTCGACGAGCGCTGAGCCCCTCAGCGTGGCATCAGGCCAGGCGCTGCACCAGCGCCGTGGTCGCTGCACTCTGGTTCATCGTGTAGAAATGCAGCGAAGGCGCACCGCCTGCCACCAGGCGTTCGCACAGTCCGCTGACCACTTCGTGCCCAAACGCCTTGATGGACGCCACATCGTCGCCATAGGCCTGCAAACGCAGACGCACCCAGCGCGGGATTTCGGCACCACAGGCATCCGAAAAACGCAGTAACTGCGACGAGCTGGTGATGGGCATGATGCCCGGCACCACCGGAATGTCCACACCCAGCTTGCGCACATCATCCACAAAACGGAAATAGGCATCGGCGTTGTAGAAGTACTGCGTGATGGCCGAGTTGGCACCTGCCTTGGCCTTGGTGGCAAACGCTTGAAGATCAGCTTCGGGAGACTTGGCTTGCGGGTGCACCTCGGGGTAAGCCGCCACTTCGATGGCAAAGTCATCGCCCGTTTCGGCGCGAATGAAAGCCACCAGATCGCTGGCGTAATGGAACTCGCCACCTGCACCGTAGCCGCTGGGCAAATCGCCGCGCAAGGCCACCAGGCGTTTGACACCCATGCCCTTGAGCGTGGCCAGTTGGCTGCGCACCGAGTCTTTGGTCGCCCCAATGCAGGAGAAGTGCGAGGCTGCGGCCACACCTTCGGCAATGATTTCTTTCACGGTGGCAAAGGTGCCCTCTTGGGTAGAGCCCCCTGCACCGTAGGTCACCGAGCAAAACTCGGGCTTGAGCGCATACAGCTGCTGGCGTACGGCCCGCAGTTTCTCTGCGCCCTCAGGCGTCTTGGGTGGGAAAAATTCAAAACTCACCGGCAGCTTCATGGTGCTGTTCCTTGTTGTTCTCGTCACGCAGGCTTGACAGCCTGCACAAAAAATTCACGATTGCCGTCACCGCCCACAATCGGGCTGTCCCGCCAGGCCTGCACCTGCAAACCCAGCATGGCGCACGCTTCACGCAAACGGGATTCGACCACAGCATACAGCGCCGTATCGCGCACAATGCCACCCTTGCCGACCTGGCCCGGCTGCAGCTCGAACTGCGGCTTGACCAGCATCAGCAAGTGCCCGCCCGGCTTGAGCAGGGGCACCACACCGGGCAAGACCAGGGTGAGCGAGATGAACGACACATCGCCCACCAGCAAGTCAAAGCCCTGAGCGGCATCCGGGATACGCGCATCCCCTGCCTGCAGCTCACGGGCATTGAGCCCTTCGATACAAACCACCCTAGAATCGCTGCGCAGGCGATCGTGCAACTGGGCATGCCCTACGTCCAGCCCCACCACCTGCGCCGCACCTTGTTGCAGCAGGCAGTCGGTAAAGCCGCCCGTGCTCTGCCCAACATCCAGACAACGCCAACCTGATATGTTCCAGCCCGCGGCCAATAACGCTCCTTCGAGCTTGAGGCCACCACGCGACACGTAGCGCGCCTCGGCATCGTCAAGCAGCACCAGCTCGGCATCTTCAGGCACCTCGTCGCCGTTCTTGGCCACACGCCTGAACGCTCCAGCACCCACACACCACTGCACGCCCGCGGCAATCAGCCGCTGGGCTTGCGAGCGGGAAGCGGCCAAGCCGCGTTCGACGAGGAGTTGATCAGCACGCATCACGAGCATCTGTCACTGCGAGCGCAGCGTGGCAGTCTGCAGATCGCCACACTCCGTTCGCGATGACACACTTTGCATCAATAGCGATAGGTGTCCGGCTTGTAAGGACCTTGCTTGGGCACGCCGATGTAAGCAGCTTGCTCGTCGCTCAGCTCGGTCAGCATGGCACCGACTTTCTTGAGGTGCAGGCGAGCCACTTTTTCGTCCAGATGCTTAGGCAGCACATAGACCTTGCCGATGTCGTAAGCTTCCTTGTGCGCAAACAGTTCGATCTGCGCAATCGTCTGGTTGGCAAACGAAGACGACATCACGAAACTGGGGTGACCCGTGCCGCAGCCCAGGTTCACCAAACGGCCCTTGGCCAGCAGGATGATCTTTTTGCCATCAGGGAAGATGACGTGGTCGACCTGGGGCTTGATTTCTTCCCACTGACACTTTTCTTCCAGCTTGGCCACCTGGATTTCGTTGTCGAAGTGGCCGATGTTGCACACAATGGCCTGGTCCTTCATGGCAGCCATGTGCTCGAAGGTAATGACGTCCTTGTTGCCTGTGGTGGTCACAAAGATGTCGGCCTTGTCTGCTGCCCACTCCATGGTCACGACACGATAGCCTTCCATCGCGGCTTGCAGGGCGTTGATCGGGTCGATCTCGGTCACCCACACCTGGGCAGAGAGGGCGCGCAGGGCCTGGGCGCTGCCTTTGCCCACGTCACCGTAACCGGCGACCACGGCCACTTTGCCAGCGATCATCACGTCGGTGGCGCGCTTGATGCCGTCCACCAGCGACTCGCGGCAACCGTACAAGTTGTCGAACTTGCTCTTGGTCACCGAGTCATTGACGTTGATGGCGCGGAACATCAGGGTGCCCTTGGCGGACATTTCCTTCAAGCGGTGCACGCCGGTGGTGGTCTCTTCGGTCACACCAATGATCTGCGCGCTCTTGCGGCTGTACCAGGTGCTGTCCTCGGCGAGCTTGGCCTTGATGGCAGCAAACAAGATGCGCTCTTCTTCGCTGCCGGGATTGGCCAGCACTTCGGGGTGCTTTTCAGCTTGTTTGCCCAGGTGCATCAGCAGCGTGGCGTCGCCGCCATCGTCCAGGATCATGTTGGGGCCTTCGCCCTCGCTGCCCTTGGGGCCAAAGTCGAAAATGCGGTGGGTGTAGTCCCAGTACTGCTCCAGTGTCTCGCCCTTGATGGCAAACACCGGGGTGCCGCGCGCGGCGATGGCGGCAGCAGCATGGTCCTGGGTGGAGAAGATGTTGCACGATGCCCAGCGCACTTCGGCGCCCAAGGCTTGCAGGGTTTCGATCAACACAGCCGTTTGAATGGTCATGTGCAGCGAGCCGGTGATGCGTGCACCTTTGAGCGGCTGCTTGGCGGCGAATTCTTCGCGAATCGCCATCAGGCCGGGCATTTCTGTCTCGGCGATCTTGATCTCTTTGCGGCCCCAGTCGGCCAGGCCAATGTCGGTGATCACGCAGTCCGCATTGACGGCGGTTTTGAGAGGTGCATTCATGTAAGCGCTCCAAAAGCAAAAGTCAGTTGAGCCACGGTTCAGCACAAGGGGAGAGAAAGACTCACCGCACTGGACCAGTGGATGAGCGTCGTTGCGAATGGAAGGGTTCCGAGCCTCACGCCTGCTGCCAGCCCTAGGCTGGTGGGCGCTGCAACGCTCCTCGGAATGAGGCTGATTATAGACAAATGACTGCCAGGCAGCTGCCACGGCCTTCGGCCTGGCAGTGACGGCCAATGCCACATCGTCATGGCGAGCGCAGCGCGGCCATCTCCGCGCTCAGGCCCAGTAAAATTGGAGCATCTTCTGCTGCAGCTGCAGCCCTTTGCTCCCAGGACCCCTTGTGACCTACGCCAACGAGACCCGGCGCCGCCGGACCTTTGCCATCATTTCCCACCCCGACGCGGGTAAAACCACGCTGACCGAAAAGCTGCTGCTGTTCTCCGGCGCGATCCAGATCGCCGGCTCGGTCAAGGCCCGCAAGGCCTCGCGCCACGCCACTTCGGACTGGATGGAGATTGAAAAGCAGCGCGGCATCTCGGTGGCCAGCTCTGTCATGCAGATGCTCTACCGCGACCACGTCATCAACCTGCTCGACACGCCCGGTCACAAGGACTTCTCTGAGGACACCTACCGGGTGCTGACGGCCGTGGACTCGGCGCTCATGGTCATTGACGCGGCCAACGGTGTGGAAGCGCAGACCCGCCGCCTGATCGAGGTCTGCCGACAGCGCGATACGCCCATCATCACCTTCGTCAACAAGATGGACCGCGAAGTGCGCGACCCGCTGGACATCCTCGACGAGGTCGAACGCGAGCTGGGCATGCCCTGCGTGCCCATGACCTGGCCGGTGGGCCAGGGCAAGAGTTTTGGCGGCATCGTGAATTTGCGCACCCAGGCCATGACGGTGTTCGAGTCGGGCAGCGAACGCCGCCCGCAAGACTTCGAAGCCATTCCCCTGACCGAGCAAGCCAAACTGGCCGAGCGCTTTGGCAACGAATGGCAAACCGCCATGGACAGCATGGAGCTGGCCACCGGTGCCTCGCCTACTTTTGACCATGAGGCCTTTCTGGCGGGCAAGCAGACGCCCGTGTTTTTCGGCTCCGGCGTCAACAACTTCGGCGTGATGGAAGTGCTGGACGCGCTGGTCGATCTGGCCCCATCGCCGCGCCCGCGCAAAAGTTCGCTGCTCGTCAACAAGCAGCCGGTCGAAAAAACCATCGAACCCGATGACGCCGCGTTTTCGGGCGTGGTCTTCAAGGTGCAAGCGAACATGGACGCCAACCACCGCGACCGTATCGCCTTTGTGCGCATGGCTTCGGGCAAATACACGCCGGGCATGAAGCTCAAGGTGCAGCGCACCGGCAAGGAACTGCGCCCCACCAGCGTGGTGACCTTTCTGTCGCAACGCCGTGAAGCCGTCGATGAAGCCTATGCGGGCGACATCATCGGCTTCACCACGCACGGCGGCGTGCAGCTGGGCGACACCATCACCGACGGCGCCAACCTGCAGTTCACCGGCCTGCCCTTCTTCGCGCCCGAACTCTTCATGACCGTAATTTTGAAGAACCCGCTGCGCACCAAACAGCTGCAGCAGGGTCTGGATCAGCTGGGCGAAGAAGGTGCCATCCAGGTGTTCAAGCCCGAAGTCGGCGGCCCCATGCTGCTGGGCGCCGTGGGTCAGCTGCAGTTTGAGGTGGTGCAACACCGCCTGAAAACCGAATACGACTGCGATGTGCGCCTGGAAGGCTGCCAATACACCAGCGCCCGCTGGATCACGGCGGACAACGCACAGGACCTGCGCGAATTCACCAGCACTTATCCGCAGCGCCTGGCGCTGGACGCGGCAGGCACGCTGGCGTATTTGTGCACCAGCCCGTACGACGTGCGCCTGGCGCAAGAACGTTTCCCCAAGATCCACTTTCACCCGCTGCGTGAGCACGCGGGCCTGGCGCTGGGCTCGGCCCACTGACACATCGTGCGCCCTCTGCGTGACTGGCAAGCGGATGGCATCGTTGGCGTCTTCACCGACATCGACGACACGCTGACCACCGAAGGCGTCATCACACCCAATGCCTTGGAGGCATTGGCAGACCTGAAGGCGGCTGGGCTGCATGTGATTGCCATCACCGGACGGCCTGTGGGCTGGAGCGAGCCTTTTGCCCAAAGCTGGCCAGTAGATGCCATCGTCGCTGAAAACGGCGCGGTAGCCCTGGTGCACGAAGTCGGCCAATCACCGCGCAAGATCTACCAGCAACAGGCTGCCACGCGTGCAACCCACTTGAAACGCATGCAACAGGTGCTGACAACGATCGAGCAAACCGTTCCTGGTGCCATGCGCTCGCGAGACAGCGATGGGCGCGAAACCGACATCGCCATCGACCACAGCGAATTCACCCACCTGTCGACTGCCGCCATTGAAGCAGTGGTACAAATCATGCAGGCCGCAGGCATGACCGCCACCATCAGCAGCATCCACATCAACGGTTGGTACGGCGAGCACGACAAACTCAGCGGCGCTCGCTGGATCGTGCGCGAGCTGTTCGGGCGTGACCTCGATGTGGAAATCGAGCGCTGGGTGTATGTGGGTGACTCGACCAACGACCAGGTCATGTTCAAACACTTTGACCACAGCGTGGGCGTCGCCAACATTCGCCGCTTTGCCGATCAATTGCAACACCCGCCGCGCTACATCACGCAAGGCGAGCGCGGAAATGGATTTGTCGAATTGACGACCCACCTGCTGAAAGCACGCTCATGACCTCAAGCAACACACTTACCTGGCAAGAAGAAAGCGGCACGCGCACAGCCTTGTGGCAAGCGGACAATGGCGCCCGCCAACCCAGCCGCATCCAGGTGGTCAAGGAGATGGACGCTGACACCGCTTACCGCCTGGCCAGCGCAGGAACGGGGCTGCTGTGGCGCGGCGACTTTCAACACGCACGTCAATTGCTGCAAGCCATGTCAGCACGCATGGATGCAGCCGGACAGCGCAAGAAAAAACCAGTGCCATCCAGTGCAGCTGAAAGCTTTGAACAACACCGCAAAGCCCAGGCCCTGCGCGTGCGCGTACTGGGCCAGTTGCTGATTGAAATCGATGGCAACTATGGCATCCCTCTCAAGCGCTCACCCGATGTGCTGCAGGCCTGCAACGAGGCCTGGGGCCCTGCCGATGGCCAGGCCCGCGTGCTGTCGCTGCGCAGCCTGCTGGGCCTGATCGGTGCACACGAGTGGCGAAAAAAAGGCGTCCCCATTGCGACGCTGGATGGCGCACACATCCATCCACACTACGGCGTGTTCTCGCCGGTGCGCGGCGAGTACCTTGACCTGGTGGCACAAGCCCCCCTGCCCACAGCGTTGCAGCACTGCCCGCAAGCCTTTGACATTGGCGTGGGTACCGGGGTGCTGTCCGCACTGCTGGCGCGCCGTGGCGTACCACGTGTGGTGGCGACGGATCTGTCAGAACGGGCCTTGGCCTGCGCCCGCGACAACCTGCAGCGGCTGGACCTGCTGTCCAAAGTCGAGTTGGTGCAGACCGATCTTTACCCTGCTGGCAACGCCGCGCTGGTGGTGTGCAACCCGCCCTGGCTCCCCGCCAAACCCACCTCCACATTGGAGCAAGCCGTCTACGACGAAGACAGCGCCATGCTGCGCGGCTTTCTGTCGGGCCTGGCCGCACATCTGTGCGAAGGGGGCGAAGGCTGGCTCATCCTGTCGGACCTGGCCGAACACCTGGGGCTGCGCACACGCGATCAGCTGATGGACTGGATCGCGAACGCAGGATTGAAAGTCCTCGGCCGTCTGGAAACCCGGCCACGCCACAGCAAGGCACAGAACCCCAGCGACCCGCTGCACGCGGCGCGGGCAGCGGAAGTCACTTCGCTGTGGCGATTGGGCGTGGGCTAAAGGGCTGCGCCATCACAGCCCCAGCCACACATGCCGCACCAGAAACACTGACAGGATCCACATCGTCACGCCAATCAGCAGATCGAGCACCTGCCAGGCGCGGGGCTTGGCAAACCAGGGCGCCAACCAGCGCGCGCCATAACCAAGAGCAGAAAACCACAGCACACTGGCTGAACTCGCCCCCAACGCGAACCAGCCACGCAAGGCGGGCGGCTGCTGAGCGCCAATGCTGCCCACCAGCAACACCGTGTCCAGATAGACGTGCGGGTTGAGCAAGGTGAAGGCCGCCGCTTGCATGAGTGCAGCCTGCAGACGCATGGGCTGTTCACCGGCGGCTGCGGTCAAGGCCCCCGCATGCCGCGCGCGGCGCAGGGCCGTCCAGCCGTACCAGGCCAGAAACACCGCCCCCACCACGGCCAGCGCCCGTGTGAGCACTGGCTGGTCGCCAAGGGCCTGCCCCAGACCCATGACGCCTGCGGTGATCAGCACCGCATCGGACAAAGCGCAAAAGGCCACCACCGCACCCACATGTTCACGTCGCAGACCCTGTCGCAGCACAAAGGCGTTTTGCGCGCCGATCGCCACGATCAGCCCCAGGCTCAGAGCCAGGCCTTGGCCCCAAACGGGCAAGGCCTTCATCACAATCTCATTCCAGTTCATGCGACCGAGTTTGCCCTGCCCTCAAAATGAAGGCAAACTGTCTTTTCTTTATTCGCATTAGAAAAACTGAATCTATGCTGGACTACGCCGCCCTCTCGGCCCTGGCCGCCGTGGTGCACGAAGGCAGTTTCGATCGGGCCGCCCAAGCCCTGCACGTCACGCCTTCGGCCATTTCGCAACGCATCCGCCTGCTCGAAGAACGCATGGGCTGCGCCCTGGTGCTGCGTGGCCAACCCTGCCAGCCCACCGAGGCGGGCCGACGGCTGTGCCAGCATGTGGACCACGTGCAGTTGCTGGAGCAAGAGCTGCATGGCGCCCTGCCGATGCTCGCATCCGATGCACCGATACGCCCGAGGCTGCCCATTGCCGTCAATGCAGACAGTCTGGCCACCTGGCTGGCCCCGGCACTGGCGAGCTATGCCGCACAGGCCCCTGTGCTCATGGATGTGGCGGTGGACGATCAGGACCACACCGCGCAGTGGCTGCGCAGCGGGGCCGTGTTGGCCGCCGTGACGGCCAGCGCCCGACCGGCCGCCGGTTGTAACAGTCAGCCCCTGGGCGCCATGCGTTATGTGGCGGCCGCAAGCCCCGTCTTCATGGCACGCCATTTTCCGGACGGTGTCGATGTGGCCAGCCTGTCGCTTGCCCCCAGCCTGCAATTCAACGCCAAAGACGATTTGCAGGCCCGCTGGGTTCGCCTGTACTGGGGCAAACCCGTGGAACTGCCCCGACACACCCTGCCCTCGGCCCAGGCTTTCGTCACCGCCGGTCTGGCCGGCATGGGCTGGGGTCTGCACCCACAAGCCTTGATTGAAGGCCATTTGGCGCAGGGCAGCTTGGTTGAACTGGTGCCGAAGCGTCCGCTGGACGTGCCCCTGCATTGGCAGCAGGCCCGCGTGGCGTCACGCCTGCTGGAGCAGTTGACGCAGCACGTTGTCACCGCTGCACGAGCGGCCCTGCAACCGGTCTGAACCGAGTCAACTGCGGGCCAGCACCGGTGCCAGCGCCTTGCCTGTGTGGGTGCCTATGCGCACCAGGTCTTCGGGCGTGCCTGCCGCCACGATGCGGCCCCCGGCATTACCGCCCTCCGGTCCCAGGTCGATGATCCAGTCGGCTTCGGCAATCACATCAAGGTCGTGCTCGATGACGACCACGCTGTGCCCGGCGTTGACCAGGCGGTGCAACACACCGATGAGTTTGTCCACATCGGCCATGTGCAGGCCCACGGTCGGTTCGTCCAGCACGTACAGCGTGTGCGGCGCTTTCTGGCCGCGCTTGCCGACTTCGTCGCGCACCTTGGTGAGTTCGGTCACGAGCTTGATGCGCTGCGCCTCGCCGCCACTCAAGGTGGGCGAGGGCTGGCCGAGGGTGAGGTAGCCCAGGCCCACGTCCTTGAGCAGTTGGAGCGGGTGCGCGATGCTGGGCATGCTGGCGAAGAATGCCACAGCCTCGTCCACCTCCATCTGCAGCACGTCGCCGATGCTCTTGCCACGCCAGCTCACCGCCAGCGTTTCGGGGTTGAAGCGCGCGCCGCGGCAGGTTTCGCAAGGCACCTTCACATCGGGCAAAAAGCTCATCTCGATGGTGCGCATGCCCTGGCCTTCGCAGCTGGGGCAGCGGCCTTCACCGGTGTTGAAGCTGAAGCGGCCGGGGCCGTAACCCCGCGCCTTGGCTTCGAGGGTTTCGGCAAACAGTTTGCGGATGGTGTCCCAGAAGCCGATGTAGGTGGCGGGGCAGGAGCGCGGCGTTTTGCCGATGGGCGTCTGGTCGACTTCGAGCACGCGGTCGATGACCTCGAAGCCTTGCACGTCGGCGCAACCGGTCAGGGGCACGCGCTGGCCTTTGTCTTGCGCGGTGCGGCCCGCCTGCGTGCTGCGTTGTTGCACCAGGGCTTGCACGTTGGTCAGCAGCACATCGCGGGCGAGGGTGGATTTGCCGGAGCCGCTGACGCCAGTGATGGCGACCAGGCGCTTGAGCGGGACTTCGACGTCGACGTTTTGCAGGTTGTGGAGTTGGGCACCGTTGAGGGTGAGCCAATGCAGGGCAGCACTTTGCGCTGCAGAGAAATTGGGGTCAGAGCCCGAGTTTCGCTGCGCGAAATCGGGATCCGACCCCAATTTCTCCGACGATGCCCCTCCCACAGCCGAATCCACCACAAACCTTCTTGCTTGCAATGGATGCTTCATCGCATGCAAGAGGTAACGTCCTGTCTGCGAGTCAGCTGCGCGTGTGATGTCATCGGCCGTGCCTTCCGCGATCAGGCGGCCACCGCGTTTACCGGCGCTGGGGCCGATGTCGATGATGTGGTCGGCGCGTCGGATGGTGTCTTCATCGTGTTCCACCACCACCAGCGTGTTGCCCTTGTCGCCCAGCTTGTGCAGGGCGTTGAGCAGGATCTGGTTGTCGCGGGCGTGCAGGCCAATGGTGGGTTCGTCGAGCACGTAACACACGCCTTGCAGATTGCTGCCCAGTTGCGCGGCCAGGCGGATGCGCTGGGCTTCGCCACCGGACAGGGTGGGGGCGCCGCGGTCGAGCGTGAGGTAGCCCAGACCGACTTCTTCGAGGAACTCCAGGCGGCTTTTGATCTCGGGGATCAGGTCACGCGCAATGTCGGCTTCGCGTCCTTGCAGTTGCAGGGTTTCGACCCAGCGGCGCACATAGCTCACGCTCAGGCGTGCAATGTCGGTGATGCGCCAGGCTTGCTGGTTTGCGCCGTGCAGTTTGACGGCGCGGGCGGTCGCGTTCAGACGGGTGCCTTCGCAGGTCGGGCAGGCCACGTCCACCAGGTCTTCGACTTCGGGCTCGGCAAAGGTTTGTTCGCGGCCTTTGTCCTTGTCGTCGCGCACCGAGTCGTCAAACACTTTGCGCTGTTCCTTGCTGAGCTTCGTGCCGGTGCCCACGCAGTCGGGGCACCAGCCGTGCTTGCTGTTGTACGAGAACAGACGCGGGTCGAGCTCGGCATACGAGGTGGCACAAGCCGGGCAAGCCCGCAACGTGGAAAACACGCGGTGCTGGCCGATGCGGGCGGTAGACGTGCCGTTTTCCATCGCCTGTTTCAGGCCATCGAGGTGGCTGAGCACATGCACCACGCCCTTGCCGTGTTCGAGTGCGGTGCTGAGCGCCCTGCGCAGCTGCGTCTCTTGCGCGGGCAGCACGTCCAGGCTCATCACCGGCAGTTCGATGTTGTGTTCCTTGAAGCGGTCGATGCGCGGGAAGCCCTGGGTCGGCAAGAACTCGCCATCGACGCGCAGGTGGGTGTAGCCGCGCGGGCGCGCCCAGTCGGCCAGTTCTGTGTAGACGCCCTTGCGGTTGACCACCAGCGGCGCCAGCAGACCGATGTGCTGGCCCTTGAACTGGGTCATGAGCTGCGCGGCGATGCTGTCAGGCGTCTGCGGCTGCACCCGCGTGTCGTCGTGCACGCAGTGCTGCACCCCGAGCTTGACATACAGGAGGCGCAGGAAGTGCCAGACCTCGGTGGTGGTGCCGACGGTGGATTTGCGGCCACCGCGCGAGAGGCGCTGTTCGATGGCCACTGTGGGCGGGATGCCGTAAACCGCATCGACCTCGGGACGGCCTGCGGGTTGCACGATGCTTCTCGCATAAGCATTGAGGCTCTCCAGGTAGCGGCGCTGGCCTTCGTTGAAGAGGATGTCGAACGCGAGCGTGGACTTGCCGGAGCCGCTGACGCCGGTGATGACGTTGAACTGGCCGCGCGGGATGTTGACGCTCAGGTTCTTGAGGTTGTGTTCTTTGGCGTTGACGATCTGGATGGTTTCCTGGTTCTGCGAGCCCCGCGAGGCTGCGGGATCGGAGGACTCCTCATGCTGCGGGGGTACGCAGAAATCGTCGCCCTCCGATCCCGCAGCCTCGCTACCGTATGGAGCCAGACGCTCGGAAACAGTCACGGCCTGCCCCATCGCCTCCGCATAGTCTCGCAGCGCAGCACCCGTGTGCGATGTCGGGTGCAAGCGCACCTCTTCCGGCGTGCCTTCGGCCACCACCCGGCCGCCGCCCTCGCCGCCTTCTGGCCCCAGGTCGATCAGCCAGTCGCTGGCGCGGATCACATCGAGGTTGTGTTCGATGACGATGAGCGAGTGACCGGCTTCGAGCAATTTGCGCAGCGCCCGCATGAGTTTGGCGATATCGTCGAAGTGCAGGCCGGTGGTCGGTTCATCAAACAGGAACAGCGTGCCCTTGCGCGCCAGGCTCTGGCGGCTGTTGCTGGCACTCTTGGCCGCTTCGGCCAGAAAACCGGCGAGCTTGAGACGTTGCGCTTCACCACCCGAGAGCGTGGGCACGGGCTGGCCCAGGCGGACGTATTCGAGGCCCACATCGACGATGGGCTGCAGGGCACGGATGACTTCGCGGTCTTGCGCGAACAGGGCCGCCGCTTCGCTGACGGTGAGGTCGAGGATGTCGGAGACGTTGAGGCGTCGCACTCCGGGTGCCGGGAAATTGGGGTTGGAGCCAGAGAAATTGGGGTCAGAGCCCAATTTGCTGCGCAAATCGGGATCCGACCCCGATTTCTCCTCAACCCATTTCCCTAGAGCCTGGCGCTCGATGGTGATTTCGAGGATTTCGGGGCGGTAGCGTTTGCCATCGCAGTCGGGGCAGCGCAGGTAGACATCGCTCAGGAACTGCATTTCGACGTGCTCGAAACCCGAGCCGCCGCAGGTGGGGCAGCGGCCGTCGCCGCTGTTGAAACTGAACTTGCTGGCGGTGTAGCCACGCTGGCGCGACTCGGGTGCGGTGGCAAAGATTTCGCGGATCGCGTCCCAGGCGCCCACGTAGCTGACCGGGTTGGAACGGGCCGTTTTGCCAATCGGCGACTGGTCCACAAACACCACATCGCTCAGGTGGTCCGCGCCCAGCAGTCGGTCGTGGGCGCCGGGCGATTCGGTGGCCTTGCCGAAGTGGCGCATGAGCGCCGGGGCCAGCACGTCCTGAATGAGGGTGGACTTGCCCGAGCCGCTGACGCCGGTGACGGTGACCAGGCGCTGCAGCGGGAAGTCCACCGAGACGTTTTGCAGGTTGTGCTCGCGCGCGCCTTCGAGGATGAGCCGTGGCGTGCTGTCGGTGACCATGCGCTTGAGGCCTAGCCCGACTTGCTTGCGCGCCCCCAGGTAAGCACCGGTCAGGGTGTCGGCATGGCGCAGTGCTTCGGTGGTGCCGTCGAAGACGATCTGACCACCGCGCTCGCCGGGGCCGGGGCCCATGTCGATCATGCGGTCGGCAGCGAACATGACGGCGGGATCGTGCTCCACCACCACCAGCGTATTGCCTGCATCACGCAGGCGCAGCATGGCCTGGGTGATGCGGTGCATGTCGCGCGGGTGCAGGCCGATGCTGGGCTCGTCGAGCACGAACAGGGTGTTGACGAGGCTGGTGCCGAGCGCGGTGGTGAGGTTGATGCGCTGGACCTCGCCACCACTCAAGGTGCGGCTCTGGCGGTCGAGCGTGAGGTAGCCGATGCCCACATCGCACAGGTATTTGAGGCGGGTGGTGATTTCTTCGAGCAACAGCTTGAGGGCCTGAGCCTCTGCATCCTGCGAAGCTTGTGCGACGGCACTGGCATTCATGCGGTCAAAGAATCGGCGCAGGCGGTCGATGGGCATCAACATCGTGTCGTGCAAGCTCAGACCTGGCAGCGCTTCAAGCTGGGCACGTGTCCACCTCACGCCTGTGGGCATGAAACGTTTGGACGGCTCCAGCACCTCATCGGCATCTTCCTTGGAACCGATCCGCCACAGCAGGCTCTCGGTCTTGAGACGAGCACCACTGCAACTGGGGCACTCGGTGTAGCTGCGGTACTTGGACAGCAGCACCCGGATGTGCATCTTGTAGGCCTTGCTCTCCAGGTAGGTGAAGAAACGCGCAATGCCGTACCACTGCTGGTTCCACTTGCCGTTCCAGTTGGGCGAACCCTTGATCACCCAGTCTTTTTGCGCCTCGGTCAGCTTGGCCCAGGGCGTGTCGCGCGGAATGCCTGCGGTCTCGGCGTGGCGCATCAGGTCGTCCTGGCACTCTTTCCAGGCAGGCGTCTGGATGGTCTTGATGGCGCCAGCCCGCAAGGTGAGCTTGTCGTCAGGAATCACCAGGCCATAGTCCACGCCGATCACCCGGCCAAAGCCACGGCAGGCCTCGCAAGCGCCCACGGCCGAGTTGAACGAGAACATCGACGGGATGGGGTCGGTGTAGCGCTGGTCGCTGTCGGGGCAGTGCAGGCCGGTGGAGAAACGCCAGAGGTCTTGGCCTTGGGATTCGCTGCGCGAATCCGCCAGGGAATTGGGGTCGGAGCCCAAGTTCTGCTGCGCAAAATCGGGATCCGACCCCGATTTCTCTACATAAACATTGAGTCGGCCGCTGCCGCGCTTGAGTGCCACTTCGATCGCTTCGACCACACGGGCCTTTTCAGCATTGGACAGGCGGAAGCGGTCGGCCACCACGTCCAGCACTTTGCGCGGCCCGGTGGGTGTGGCCACTTCGCGCTCGGCCTGTACCTTGGTGAAGCCGCTGGCCGAGAGCCATTGTTCGACCTGCTCGGCTGTGGTGTTGCTGGGCAGTTCAACCGGGAATGTCAGGTACAGGCGCGGGTCCCCGGCTTCAGCAGCGCGGCGCTGCAGTTCAGCGTAAATGGTTTCGGGGCTGTCGTGCCGCACCGGCTGGGCGGTGTCACGGTCAAACAGCTGACCGAGCCGGGCGAACAGCAGCTTGAGATGGTCGTTCAGCTCGGTCATGGTGCCCACGGTGGAGCGCGAGCTGCGCACCGGATTGGTCTGGTCGATCGCAATGGCCGGGGGCACGCCTTCGACCTTGTCCACTGCCGGCTTGTCCATCCGGTCCAGAAACTGGCGCGCATAAGCGCTGAAGGTCTCCACATAGCGCCGCTGGCCCTCGGCATACAGCGTGTCAAACACCAGACTCGATTTGCCTGAGCCGCTCGGGCCAGTGACCACCGTCAGTTCACCCGTGCGGATGTCGAGGTCGAGGTTTTTGAGGTTGTGCTGGCGGGCACCGCGGATTCGGATCTGGCCTTGGGACATGTCTGGCTTTTCAGGATAAGGCCAAACATTCTAGGGGGCGAAACTGCTCCCTTACGAATGGACAAAGGAAAAGCCACGCGCTTGGCGTGGCTTGTCGCTTTGAATCGGCACCAGGCCGAAACATTTACTTGGTTTCAGCTGCAGGTGCTGCGGCAGGCGTTGCCGGCTTTTCAGCTTCATGGCTGGTTTGCACTTCGTGCTTTTCGCCGCTCATGTCCAGCTTGTCACCACCTTGGTTGATCACATATAGTGCGACGACGGCAAACAACACGAAGCCCACAACGATTTTCCACATGACTAATCTCCATTGACAGATATGAAAAGGCCCTCCACAGAGGGGAGGGCCTGACTTTAGCACCCCAGTCACCCGGGGTTACTTACAACTTGATTTTCCGGGAAATCAGTCGTCAGCGTAGATGTCCACGTCTTTGGTTTCCTTGACGAACAAGGTACCGATGATCAAGGTCATGCCGGCCACGATGATCGGGTACCAGAGACCGTTGTACATGTTACCCGTCTGCATCACGATGGCCAGGAAGGTCGTGGGCAGCAGGCCACCGAACCAACCGTTACCAATGTGGTAGGGCAGGGACATGGAAGTGTAACGGATGCGAGTCGGGAACATTTCGACCAGCATGGCGGCGATGGGGCCGTACACCATGGTCACCAAGATCATCAGCCAGGTCAGCAGAGCAATGACCATGGGCTTGTTCAGCTTGGCGGGGTCAGACTTGGCAGGATAGCCGGCTTCCTTGAGGGCGGCAGCCAAGTTGCCAGTCAGGACAGCGTCTTTGGCCTTCTTCTCGTCAGACAGCGCCTTGACCTTGTCTTCGGCAGCTTTCACAGCCTTCTCGTCCACCGGGGTGGCGGCCTTGAGTTCGGCCAGCTTGGCTTCGGCAGCGGCCTTGGCTTCAGCAATCACTTCAGGCGTGATGGCAGTGGTGATTTCTTTCTCACCCACTTTGATCACGGCGGCAGAGCCTGCAGCGCCCGGAACGTTGTCATAGCTCACCGAGTTGGCTGCCAGTTTTTGCTTGGCGATATCGCAAGAAGTTGTGAACTTGGCGGTACCGGTCGGGTTGAACTGGAACGAGCACTCTTTCTGATCAGCTGTCAGGGTCACTTTGGAGTTTTCCTGAGCGGCGTACAGATCCGGGTTGGCAGCCTTGGTCAGCGCCTTGAACACCGGGAAGTAGGTCACGATGGCCAGCAACAAACCTGCCATGATGATTTTCTTGCGGCCGATCTTGTCAGACAGGGAACCGAACACCACGAAGAAGGGTGTGCCGATGATCAGTGAAGCAGCGATCAACAGGTTGGCGGTGGCGCCATCGACTTTCAGCGGGCCGGTCAGGAAGAACAGGGCCTGGAACTGGCCGGTGTACCACACCACAGCTTGACCTGCGGTCAGACCCAGCAGCGCCAGAATCACGATCTTCAGGTTTTTCCACTGACCAAAGGATTCAGCCAGAGGCGCCTTGGAGGTCTTGCCTTCGGCCTTCATCTTCTGGAAAGCAGGCGACTCATTCATCGTCATGCGGATCCAGACCGAAATGGCCAGCAGCAGGATCGATACGATGAACGGCACACGCCAGCCCCACTCGGCGAATGCAGCCTCACCGGTGTAAGTGCGGGTGCCCAGAATCACCATCAGCGACAGGAACAGGCCCAGCGTGGCGGTGGTCTGAATCCAGGAGGTGTAGGCGCCACGCTTGCCGTGAGGCGAATGCTCAGCCACATAAGTGGCAGCACCGCCGTATTCACCGCCAAGGGCCAGGCCTTGCAGCATGCGCAGACCAATCAGGATCACCGGAGCGGCAATACCGATAGAGGCATAACCCGGCAGCAGACCCACGATGAAGGTCGACAGGCCCATGATCAGGATGGTCACCAGGAAGGTGTACTTGCGGCCGATCATGTCGCCCAGACGGCCAAACACCAATGCGCCGAAAGGACGCACGATGAAACCGGCTGCGAAAGCCAGCAGAGAGAAGATCATCGCGGAGTTGGGGTCCAGGGCACTGAAGAAGTGCTTGGCGATGAAAGCAGCCAAAGAGCCGTACAGATAAAAGTCGTACCACTCAAAAACGGTGCCCAGAGAGGAGGCGAAAATCACCTTCTTCTCTTCGGCCGTCATCGGACGGGGTGCAGTTGTTGCCATGTGTTTGAATCTCCAATTAAGGTTCCAGAAGGTGGAACGTGGGCGCATTCTTCAAGTCGACTCTGACCTTTTTCTGACACCTTCCCAACATCACCTGACAACACGAGGGTTAACGCCTAAATTTTTTACTGCATTGTGAAAATTCAGTAAATTTCAAGGGTAAATACCAGTGCGTGCCAATAGATAAGTTTTCAAGACAGACAGGGTATTCTTGCTGAATGAAGGTTACCTACCCCCCTCTGCTCCAAAGAAAAGTACGTTTGCTCCAAGCCGTTTGTGTTGTGCTTTGGCTGGCTGCAACACTTTTTCCTACTGTTGTGGCTCGAGCCCAAATCTCAATTGGATCTTGGCCACTAGATTATTGGTGGGCTGCCCAAGGTTGCGTCTTGATGTACCTTGTAATCGTCGTGTCCTATTCTTGGCTGCTTAACCGCTGGGAGTCACAAGTGGAGCAAAAAGACCATCAATAGCGACTGCAACGTGACTGAATCTGCTGCCAAATTTGACGGCGTTGTACCGGAGAAGCTTGACTCCACTGCGCAATTTCCTGCAAGGTGCGCAAGCAGCCCAAGCACAAACCATCTTTAGCATCCATGCTGCAGATGGACTGACACGGCGAAGGCACAGGCTCACTCTCGTCCTTTTCGAGTACCTGCCGCGCACGCGCCCTCAAGCGTTCGGTCACAACCATTTTCAGTTCCTTTGAGCTTTGCCTGCATGTGGGCCACAAACGACAATCGCGACCACTGGCCTTTTCTTTTTGCACACACTTATTTTTAATATTTTGAACTTTTTCCGAATATCTAGCATTTACGGTGTTTTAAACAAATTCTTCTGCATTAGGGGTTAGCACCAGTCATCATGTGCGTTCCCTCAAATACAATCACATTGCCTATTTCAATGCCAGAATGAGGCTTCCAGGAGGGTTTGCGCCTTCCTTTTTTTTGTCTGCACACAGGCGATGGCGTATGCTAATGGCATTCCAGTACAACAATGCCACGACCGTGACCACGCCCCGCAGGACACCGCGCAAGAGCGCCGAGACGACTACAGCATCATCTGCAACCGAACCTCTGCACCATGGTCAGGTATTGCGACAGTTTCGCATGCTGTTCAATGCAGTGCGCAGGCATTTTCACCGGCTGGAAAAACAGGCTGGCATTGGTGGCGCCAATGTTTGGGCCTTGAGCCTGATCGAGCAAAACCCCGGCATCGGCGTGTCTCGATTGGCCGAGATCATGGATATCCATCAGTCCACCGTGAGCAACCTGCTGCGCTCCATGATCAAGTCCGGGCTGATTCACACCGAAAAATCCGCCAAGGACCGGCGCGCGGTTGAAATCTATGCGCTGCCCGAAGGGCTGAAAATCCTCAAACGTATTTCTGTGCCCTATGAAGGCGTGTTACCACGTGCACTCAGCGAAATCGACCAAGCAACGCTTGAGCGCCTGCACAAGGATTTACAGCAGTTGATCGACCGCATCGACATCGACGAAAACGCTGCGCAGACCCCGCTGGCCTTGTTGTGACAGTCAGCAACGCCGATCAGGCTCACGGCTTGCGTTGAACCCCGGTGGGTAGCGAGGCCGCAGCCTGCCAAGCCCCCTCATGAAACCAGGCGTCGCCCTGCAGATATGCGCGCAGCATGGGCAAAGCATCCTGCCCCCAGAACAGCTTGTCGTCGACCCGGATGCTCGGCACGCCGAACAAGCCCAAGGCAATGGCTTCGTCCGTATTGGCCTGCAAGGCTTGCTTGACCTCGACACCAGTCGGGTCAAGTTGAGGCTTTAACTGAAGGCTGAGTTGCCGGAGACGATCAGCGTCGGTCGCCTCCAAAGCGCTGCACCAGACATGGCGAAACACCTGCTCACATACTGCACGGCCAGGCGTTCCCGATGCATCGCAAGCCAAGGCCAGGCGCAGCAAGGCCAAGGGATTGAATGGGTGGGAGACGGGTAACTTGAGGTCACACCCTTGCTGTCGCGCCAGCCACTGGACTTGGCGGTAGGTCCAGTCACGTTTGCCAGGAATTTCGGCCGGCCCCAGCTGCCCGTGGTGCTTGAGCAAACCCGCAAACAACACCGGTTTGTAGACCACCTGCACATCGAGCCCCTCCAGCGCCTGAGGCAAAGCGTCAAACGCAAGCCAGGCGTAGGGCGAGATGAAATCAAGATAGAAGGTCAACGTTTTCGGCGTGTGCCTCATGATGCCTCCACCACATCGGCCACCGCATCAGCCTTGCGCTTGAAGATCACGCTCTTGGCAATCTGCCCCAATTGAACGCCCAAACCATCTGCCGCCTCTTGGGCTGTGCGCGCCGCAGCATTGAGCATGATCGGCGCATGCGGATGCGCCGCTTGCAGCAAAGCTGTGGCCACCCGTTGCACACCTTCAGGCAACGCATGGAGTTCCGAACCGCACATGGGACTCAGCCCCTGCGTTTGTTGAGAATGGCCGTGGCCACACGCGACTGTGGTGTACGGCTGAGATAAGCACTGATAAACGCCCCCGCATCCACCAGGGCATCCAGGTCGATGCCTGTGTCGATGCCCATGCCGTGCAACAAAAACACCACGTCTTCGGTGGCCACATTGCCGGTGGCGCCTTTGGCGTAAGGGCAGCCCCCCAAACCGGCCACCGATGACTGGAAGTTCCACACCCCCACCTGCAAGGCCGCCAGCGTGTTCGACAACGCTTGACCATAGGTATCGTGAAAGTGGCCACTGATGTGGTCCACGTCATAGTGCTGCAAAGTCGCCTCGATGGCGCGCTGCACCTTCAGCGGCGTGCCCACGCCAATCGTGTCGGCCACATCCACGCGCTGCACGCCGATACCTTTCATCAAGCCCGCCAGGTAAGCCACCCGCTCTGGTGCAATCTCGCCCTCATAAGGGCATCCTACGGTACAGCTCATGGCCCCGCGCACCGCGATGCCCGCAGCCAGTGCTGCCTCGACCACAGGCGCAAAACGTTCGATGCTTTCGGCGATGGAGCAGTTGATGTTTTTCTGGCTGAAAGCCTCGCTGGCGGCGCCAAAAACCACAATCTCATCAGGCTTGTCCAGTACCGCCGCTTCGTAGCCTTTGAAGTTAGGCGTGAGAACTGAATAGCGTACGCCACTTTGACGCTGGATGCCCGCCATGACTTCGTGGTTGTCGGCCATTTGCGGCACCCACTTGGGGCTAACATAACTGGTGACCTCGATCTCTCTGAGGCCAGCGGCTTGCAGCCTATGCACCAATTCAATCTTGATGTCAGCAGGCACAGGCTGTTTTTCGTTTTGCAAGCCATCTCGCGGGCCAACGTCGATCAGGCGAACTTGGGAGGGCAGTTTCATGGCGATGTTCAGCTGGAAAGTTTGAGCAATTCTGCACCTTCGGCCAGCTGGTCGCCCGGCGCATAAAGCAATTCCAGAACCTCGCCGTCGTGGGGCGCGGCCAGTGTGTGCTCCATCTTCATGGCCTCCATCACCGCCAATGGCTGGCCAGCCTTGACCTTGTCGCCCACCTTGACGGCAAAGGACACCACCTTGCCCGGCATGGGCGCCGTCAGGCGTCCGCCTTCTTCGGCCACCTCGCCTGCATGGGCCAGCGGGTCCTGCAAGCTCATGCGTGCAGCACCGCGCGGCGTGAACACATGTGCTACTTCGCCTTGCCAATGCACCGTGCTCAGCAAGCGCTCGGCATGTTGCACCAACAAGCCATCTGCTTGCATGCTGAACTGCAGAGGCAGGGTTTCACCCGCTCCCACTCCCAAAGCCAATCCCTCGCGACCATAGGTCAAAACGGCCTGCACCCTCTGCTCATCTTGCACCAGCGTGAAGTGTCGTTGCGTGGTGCCATGCGACTGAAAACCGTCGCGTGCGCTGAACGGATCCTCACCTGCCAGCGTCTGCTCGGCGGCCAGCGTGTGCGCGACCACTGCAGCGGCTGAGGCCTGCACGCCCACCGGGTCCTGCTTGAACAGCACCGCCTCTTCGCGCTGGATGAGTGCGGTGTCAAGCTTGGCTGTGGCAAACGAGTCGCTGCGGACCACATGGCGCAGGAACTGCACATTGGTGTTCAGGCCCACGATCTGCGTCTGCGCCAGCGCGGTGTCCAGCCGGGCCAGCGCCTGTTCGCGCGTGTCACCGTGGACGATGAGCTTGGCGACCATCGAATCGTAGAAGGGGCTGATGGTGTCGCCTTCGCGCACGCCGTCGTCAAAGCGGACATCGCCACGCTCAAAGCTCACCGCCTTTGGCTTGCGGTAGACGGCGAGCGTGCCGGTGGCAGGCAAAAAGTTGTTGTCCGGGTTCTCCGCGCAAATGCGCGCCTCGATGGCATGGCCTTGCATGCGGATTTCGTCTTGCTGCAATGGCAAGGGCTCCCCACTGGCGACGCGCAGTTGCCACTCCACCAAGTCCAGGCCGGTGATGGCTTCGGTCACCGGGTGCTCGACCTGCAGGCGGGTGTTCATCTCCATGAAATAAAAGCGCATGGACTCGGGCTGGTCATACGCCGCCTGCTCGACGATGAATTCCACCGTGCCCGCACCCACATAGTTCACCGCCTTGGCGGCGGCCACGGCGGCCAGGCCCATTTGCTGGCGCAGCTCGGGCGTCATGCCCGGCGCGGGCGCTTCTTCGAGCACTTTTTGGTGGCGGCGCTGCACCGAGCAGTCGCGCTCGAACAGGTAAACGCAGTTGCCCTGCGTGTCACCAAACACCTGGATCTCGATGTGGCGCGGACGTTGCACATACTTTTCAATCAGCACCGCGTCGCTGCCAAAACTGTTGATGGCTTCGCGCTTGCACGATTCGAGCGCGGCCATGAAATCCTGCGACTTGTCGACCGCACGCATGCCCTTCCCACCGCCGCCAGCGCTGGCTTTGATGAGCACCGGGTAGCCGATGCGGTCGGCCTCGGCCTGCAGCAGAGTCGGGTCCTGGTTACTGCCGTGGTAGCCGGGCACCAGTGGCACGCCGGCTTTTTCCATCAGCTGCTTGGACTCGGCTTTCAGGCCCATGGCCAAAATCGCCGATGCGGGCGGACCAATGAACACCAGGCCGGCTTCGGCACAGGCGTTGGCAAAGGCCTCGTTCTCGCTCAGAAAGCCATAACCCGGATGGATCGCCTCAGCCCCGACGGCCTTGGCCGCGTCGATGATGCGCTGCCACTGCAGGTAGCTGTCCTTGGGGGCCGAGCCACCCACATGCACCGCCTCATCGCAGGCCTGCACATGCTTGGCGCTGGCGTCAGCATCGGAATACACGGCCACGGTTTTCACACCCATGCGTCGGGCAGTGGCGGCCACGCGGCAAGCGATTTCGCCACGGTTGGCAATCAGGATTTTTTTGAACATATCCAACTCTCCATCTGGATCGCCACGCTTTGCTCGCGATGACGATGGACTTTCACAATGTGATTGCGAGGCACGCAGCGACTTGGCAATCAGGCCAACCAACCGGGCTGGCGCTTATCGAGGAAGGCCGAGAGGCCGTCCTGCGCTTCCGGGGTGGCGCGCAATTGCGCGATGCGTTGCGCGGTGTCTTCCACCACCGCGTCGTTGATCGGTTTGTTGTCGACGGCCCGGATCAGGTCTTTGGCCGCGGCTTGCGAAAGCGGCCCCCCCTGAATCAGGGCATCGACAACTTCCTGCACTTTGGCGTCCAGTTGCTCAGGCTCCACCGCTTCGTGCACCAGACCCAGTTCGCGGGCACGCAAAGCGTCAATGCGCTCGGCTGATTGGAAGTAACGGTAACTTTGGCGCGCACCGATGGCCCGCACCACATAAGGGCTGATGGCCGAAGGAATAATGCCGAACTTGACTTCAGACGTGGCAAACACCGCCTTGGTCGAAGCCACAGCGATGTCGCAAGCCGCCGCCAGTCCAGTGCCGCCCCCCAGGGCTGCCCCCTGCACACGGGCGATGGTGGGCTTTTTCATCTCAGCCAGCACGCGCAGCATGCGGGCCAGCGCGCGGGCGTCGCGCAGGTTTTCTTCCACACCGTTTTGTGCGGCACGCTTCATCCAGTTCAGGTCGGCGCCAGCCGAGAAGCTCTTGCCGCGCCCGGCCAGCACCACCACGCGCACGCTGGCGTCCTGGTCCAGTGCTTCACAAGCGGCGGTGATTTCAGCGATCAGGGTTTCGTCAAAAGCGTTGTGCACGTCCGGGCGGTTCATCCACACGGTAGCCACACGGCCATTTTTTTCAATTTCGAGGGTCTGATACACGGTGAACTCCTTACATGCGGAACAGGCCAAACTTCGTCTCGGGGATCGGCGCATTGAGCGAAGCGCTCAGGCCCAGCGCCAGCACGCGACGGGTGTCGGCCGGGTCGATCACGCCGTCATCCCAGATGCGTGCCGTCGCGTAATACGGGTGACCCTGGTCTTCGTACTGTTGCTTGATCGGGGCCTTGAAGGCTTCTTCCTCCTCCATGCTCCACTGGCCGCCTTTGGCCTCGATGCCGTCGCGCTTGACGGTGGCCAACACGCTGGCCGCCTGTTCACCGCCCATGACGGAAATGCGTGCGTTGGGCCACATCCACAAAAAGCGCGGGGAGTAAGCGCGGCCACACATGCCGTAGTTGCCCGCACCAAAACTGCCGCCAATGATGATGGTGAATTTGGGCACCGCAGCGGTGGCCACGGCGGTGACCATCTTGGCGCCGTTGCGGGCGATGCCTTCGTTTTCGTACTTGCGGCCCACCATGAAGCCGGTGATGTTCTGCAAAAACACCAGCGGTGTTTTGCGCTGGCAGCACAGCTCGATGAAGTGAGCACCTTTCAATGCCGATTCGCTGAACAGAATGCCGTTGTTGGCGATGATGCCGACAGGCATGCCTTCGATGCGGGCAAAGCCGCAGACCAACGTGGTGCCAAAGCGGGCCTTGAACTCGTCGAACTCGGAGCCATCGACGATGCGGGCAATGATCTCGCGCACATCGAAGGGCTTGCGGGTGTCGGTCGGGATCACCCCATACAGTTCTTTGGCGTCGTACTTAGGCGGCACGGGCGTGTGGGTGGCGATGTTGGGCGCTTTTTGCGCGTTCAGGTTCTTCACCGCGTTGCGGGCCAGCGCCAGCGCGTGCAGGTCGTTTTGCGCCAAGTGGTCAGCCACACCCGAGAGGCGGGTGTGCACATCGCCACCGCCTAGGTCTTCGGCGCTCACCACCTCGCCCGTGGCAGCCTTCACCAAGGGCGGGCCACCCAGAAAGATGGTGCCCTGGTTTTTGACGATGATGGTTTCGTCGCTCATGGCCGGCACATACGCGCCACCGGCGGTACAGCTACCCATCACCACCGCGATTTGCGCAATGCCTTGCGCGCTCATGTTCGCTTGGTTGAAGAAGATGCGGCCAAAGTGGTCACGATCGGGGAACACCTCGTCCTGGTTGGGCAGGTTGGCACCGCCCGAGTCCACCAGGTAAATGCAGGGCAAGCGGTTTTGCTGCGCAATTTCTTGTGCACGCAAATGCTTTTTCACGGTCATGGGGTAGTAGGTGCCGCCTTTCACCGTGGCGTCGTTGCAGACGATCATGCAGTCTACGCCGTTGACACGACCAATGCCGGCAATCACGCCAGCGCAGGGCGCGGCGTTGTCGTACATATTGAGCGCCGCCAGTGGCGCGACCTCCAGGAAAGGAGTGCCGGGGTCGAGCAGGTTCATCACACGGTCACGTGGCAGCAGTTTGCCGCGGGCGGTGTGCTTGGCGCGTGCGGCCTCACCGCCGCCTTGGGCCACGCGTTCCAGATGGGCGCGCAGGTCGTCCACGACGCGCTGCATGGCCGCGGTGTTGGCGGCAAATTCAGCCGATCGGGGGTTGAGTTGGGAGTGCAAAACGGTCATGGGCGTTCCGGATCAAGCATTTGATGACGCCAGCATAAGCCTCTACGCCAAAGGCTCAAGGCCAAACAAGTCACAAATCCTGCCAAAATACTGGCAGGATGAATTTACCCATTCCATCATCAAAAGCCGCCACCCCCATCGCCTTTATACGGTCGATGGTCATGGCCTATAAGCAAAGAGGGATGGATCCAACAAACGCCCTGTCAAAGGCACAAATCACGCCAGAACTTCTCAAGCAAGACCATGCCCGCGTGACCGCCTTGCAAATGGAGTGGATGTCCGAGTCCGCCATGCGAGAGCTTGACGACGAAGCGCTTGGCTGGTTTCGCCGCCGCTTGCCTTGGGGAAGCTACGGTATGTTGGTGCGCGCCAGCCTCACCGCGCCCACACTGGGCGTGGCCATGCAGCGCTGGTGTCGCCACCACAACCTGCTGACCGACGACATTGCGCTAAGCCTCACTGCCGACAAACACAGAGCCAGTATTGAACTGCACGAGCAGCACAACCTCGGCGACCTGCGCGAGTTTTGCACCGTGTCAGTACTACGCAATGCGCTGGGCGTGGCCTGTTGGCTCACCGACTCGCGCATTGACCTCTTGCAAACCGAGCTGCACTTTGCCGCGCCGCCGCACCACGCCAGCTACCGCGTGTTGTTTGACGGGCCGACGCAGTTTGATGCGCCGCTGAGCCGCATTTGTTTTGACACGGGCTATTTGCAACTGCCCGTGCGCCGCGACGAAGCCGCGCTGCAACGCATGCTGCAACGCGCCCTGCTCTTGACAGTGCGCCCCTATCGCCGCGACCGCTTGCTGGTGGAAAAAGTGCGCCAAGCCCTGGTCGAACACCTACAAGCCACGCGCAATGCCGACGACTTGGCGGCTTTGCTGCACATGTCGCCCCGCACCCTGCACCGCCAGCTGCAAGACGAGGGCGCCAGCCTGCAACAGCTCAAAGACAGCGTGCGCCGCGAACGTGCCATGCACTTGCTACTCAAAACCCACAAGCCCATCAAGCAAATTGCGGCAGAAGTGGGCTTTGCGAACGACAAAAGCTTCATGCGAGCCCTGCGCACTTGGACCGGTCAGACCGCAGACCAAATTCGCGCCACGCGAACAGGCGAGAATTAAAAAATTAGCCATCATTGATGCATTGCAAGCTTGCCATCAGCCAACTCGTGGATGATGGGCCAACGATAAGAAACAGGAGGCACGCCAGATGAAATGGGCTTTGCTGTCAGACATTCACGCCAACTTGCACGCGCTACAGGCCTGCATGGCGCACGCACGCCAACAAGGCGTGGACAAATGGGCGATCTTGGGCGACATCGTGGGCTATGGCGGCGAGCCGTTTCCCGTTGTCGAAACCATCATGCAATTGCACCATGAAGGCGCCGTGGTGCTGCAAGGCAACCACGACGCCATGGCCGTGTCACCGCCACACGCCGAGGGCAGCCTGGGCGCCATCGCCTCTGCTTGGACCTACCAACAGCTGCCGCCCGCTTGCCGCCGATTCCTGGCACACATTCCACTGACCCAACGCATTGGTCACATGTTGTTGGTCCACGCCAGCGCTCACGAACCCAAAGACTGGCGCTACATTGACAACGAACGCAACGCCCAACAATGCTTGGACGCCGCCACCAAAGAAGATGCGCAAACACACGTATTTGTAGGCCATGTGCACCACCAAAGCCTGTACTACCAGGGCGCAGGTCGTGGGCTGATGTCTTTTGTACCGACTCCCGGCGTGCCTGTACCGGTGATGCGTCACCGCTCCTGGATTGCCACCGTCGGCTCGGTTGGCCAACCGCGTGATGGCGACACACGCGCCATGTATGCCATTTATGACGACGTCAACAGCCGTATCACCTTCCACCGCGTGGCCTACGACCATGCGGCAGCGGCCAACGCTGTGCGCCGCGCAGGCTTGCCCGAATACTTTGCCTCGCGCCTGGAGGAAGGCCGTTGAAACTCATCGAACCTGGCACCGTGATTGACGGCTTTGAGGTAGGCCGCTGTATCCATGCAGGCGGTATGGCCCACATTTACGAAGTTCAGCACGCCTCTGGGCCTGATGGCCAACGTCGTGAAGCTGAGTTCAACATGGCCATGAAGATCCCACGCATGACGGCAGGCGATGGCGCCGAGACCATTGTGAGCTTTGAGGTTGAGCTGACCATCATGCCAGCGCTCAGCGGCCCGCATGTGCCACGCTTTGTGGCCGCTGGCGATTTGAGCCGCACACCGTATTTGGTGATGGAGTACATCGAAGGCCACACCCTCGACCATTGGTTAGAGCGTGACGAACCGCTCGACCCCGCCACCATTGCCAAGCTCGGCTCTGCGGTGGCCAAAGCAGCACACAGCTTGCACAAACAAAACGTGTGTCACCTCGACATCAAGCCTGCGAACGTGCTGATTCGGCCTAACGGACAAGCGGTGTTTTTAGACTTCGGCTTGTCATGCCACGCTCACTACCCCGATTTGCTGGCCGAGGAAATGCGCAAGGCCGTAGGCTCGCCCATTTGGATTGCCCCAGAGCAAGTGGTGGGCGTGCGCGGCGACCCGCGTAGCGACGTATTTGCTATTGGCGTCATGCTCTATCAGCTCGCCACTGGCGAAGCGCCCTTTGGCGAACCCGCCACCACCGAAGGCATGCGCCAGCGCTTGTGGATGGACCCCACCCCGCCTCGCAAACGCCGACCCGATGTGCCCGAATGGTTGCAAGAAGTCATTTTGCGCTGCTTGGAACCCGAAGCGCAACGCCGCTACGGCTCGGCGGCGCTGCTGGCGTTTGATTTGGATAACGTCGACCAAATCACCGTCACGCAGCGAGGCCGCCAAACCGAAGGCACCGGCTTTTGGACACACTTCAAACGTTGGCTACGCGCAGCAGGCAAGCACTACCAGCCCTCCCCGCTGCCATCGCGTCAGATTGAAGAAGTCCCCATCGTCATGGTAGCGGTTCCGCACTACGACGTGACAGATGCCACGCTGTACTCTTTGCGCGAAGCGGTGGCACGTTCTCTGGGCATCCGCCCGGGCGCACGCTTGGCTTGCGTGACAGTCATCTCGCCGGGTGACAGTAGCACCACCGATTCATCACGCAGCGAAACCACACTGCACCGCCAGCACATCACGCGTATGCGGCAGTGGGCTCAGCCACTTGACCTGACGCACCACCAAGCGTCGTTTCATGTACTCGAATCCAACGATGTGGCCGATGCCATCTTGCGCTACGCCCAAGGCAACGATGTCAACATGATCATCATGGGCGCCGCCACACATGGCCTGCAAGTGCAACGCTTTGTAGCGACCGTACCCATCAAGGTCGCTATGGAAGCCCCATGCACTGTGATTCTGGTGAAACAAAGTTTGCCTTTCGAGGCTTTGTCGCGATCTCGCATGCAATAAGCAGAGATAGTCCTAGCACTGTCATGCACGCAAACTGCTCATGTGCTCGAAAACTCTCGCTACACCGGCCTCGTACAACAAGTCAGGCTTTGCACCTGCTGGCACGTAGCCCCATACGGTTGCACCTGCCGCCACGCCTGCCGCCACGCCAACAGATGTGTCCTCCACCACCAGACAATGCGCGGGATCCACTTTGAGATACGTAGCAGCGGCCAGGTAAACATCCGGGTAGGGTTTGCTGCGGGGCATCTCATGTCCGCTGAAAATACGCCCCTCAAAAAAGTGGTGCAGACCCACTTTACGCAACATCATCTCGACCTTGTAACGGTCTGCGCCGGAGGCCACAGCAATGCGCCCATCGCATTGGTCGCTCAAATGCTGAACGGCGTCGTGCACGCCATCAATGGCCGAAATGCGCTGCTCCAGCTGCACATTGCGGCGTTCAAAAAACTGGTGCAACCATTCGTCCGTCAAGGACACACCTGTGTTCGCTTCGATCAACGCTCGCTGGCTTTTGACGGTATGCCCCACAAAGCGCTGCATGCACTCTTGCAGACTCATGCGCCAGCCCTGCTCTTCGAACATGTCGCGCAACACACCACAGGTGATGGCTTCGCTGTCAACCAGCACACCATCGCAATCGAACAAAACAGCCTGAAAATTCATGTCCGGATGATACGTGGATCAGCGCACATCCCCATCCACATAGAACCAACGCCCGTCTTCGCGCACAAAACGGCTGAGTTCATGTTGTCGCACTGCGCGACCTGCCAGCCGAAAACGCGCCACAAATTCAACCTCTGAGCTGTCCACCCCCGTTGAGTGGTGGCTTTTGATGTCGAGCCCCAGCCATTTGGCCTGCGGCTCCAGCTCCAGTGTGGCAGGCCGGGTGCTGCTGTGCCAGGTCGCCAAAAGACAGGGCACATCGCCCAACACAAAGGCACTGTAGCGCGAGCGCATCAAGCGTTCAGCATCGGGTGCAGGCTCGCCCGCGTGCAAAGGAGCACAGCAAGCGGCATAGGTCAGCAGCCGCTTTTGAGCATCAAGACGCCCACACGGGCACACATCTACCTTCATGCATACTAGCTTGGCCGCAAACGCTCAGTGCGCCTTGCGCGCCGCGCTTTCGGCTTTGTGTTGTTCAAGCGAGACGATGGGCGATCCTGACTTTTTCCAGGCCGCAAATCCGCCATCGATATGGGCCACATTGGTCATGCCCATGTCCATCAGCGTTTTGGTGGCCAAGGCGCTGCGCCAGCCCGCACCGCAAAACAGCACGAAGGTCTTGCCCTCATCGCCAAATACCGGCTTGTAATAGGGCGACTCCGGATCCACCCAGAATTCAAGCATGCCGCGGGGTGCGAGCAAAGCACCGGGAACGGTACCGTCACGCTCAAGTTCGCGCGGGTCGCGAATGTCCACGATTTGCACGTTCGGATCGGCTTGTTTCTCGCGCACCTGCTCCACAGTCAATGTGGTTACTTGCGCCATGGCTTCGTCCACCAGAACGCGGAATCCTTTGGTAATTGGCATGCTTGTCTCCGTGTCGTTTTACAGCCCACGCTGAATGATGATTTTTTGAACGTCGCTGGTGCCCTCGTAAATCTGGCACACCCGTACGTCCCGGTAAATCCGCTCGACCGGGAAGTCGCTCACATAGCCATAGCCCCCCAGGGTCTGGATCGCCACGGAGCACACCTTCTCTGCGGTTTCGCTGGCAAACAGTTTGGCCATGGCAGCTTCTTTCAGACAAGGGCGGCCAGCATCGCGCAGACTGGCAGCGTGCCAGATCAGCTGTCGTGCGGCCTCAAGCTGCGTGGCGCATTCAGCCAGCCGAAAGCCCACCGCCTGGTGGTTGAAGATGGCGGTGCCAAAGCTCTCGCGCTGCTTGGCGTAGTCAATGGCCACTTCGAGTGCGCTGCGCGCCATGCCCACGCTTTGCGCACCGATACCGATGCGTCCACCTTCCAGCGCAGACAGCGCAATCTTGTAGCCCTCGCCCTCCTGACCGATCAGGTTTTCCGCAGGAATGCGGCAGTTGTCGAAGTTGATCTGGGCGGTGTCGCTGCTGTGCTGGCCCAGCTTGTCTTCCAGACGCGCCACCACATAGCCCGGCGCGCTGGTGGGCACCAGGAAAGCACTCATGCCCTTCTTGCCTGCGCCCTTGTCGGTCACCGCGATCACGATGGCCACATCGCCGTGCTTGCCACTGGTGATGAATTGCTTGACGCCGTTGATGACGTATTCATTGCCCTCTTTCACGGCGGTGGTGCGCAGCGACGAAGCGTCCGAGCCCACATGCGGCTCGGTCAGGCAGAACGCGCCGAGCAACTCTCCCTGCGCCAGCGGCATGAGCCATTGCTTTTTCTGGGCGTCGTTGCCGTACATCATGAGGATGGCGTTGACCGGGCAGTTGGTCACACTGATCGTCGTGCTCACGCCACCATCGCCAGCCGCGATTTCTTCGAGCACCAGCGCCAGCGTCAGGTAGTCCAGCCCGGCGCCGCCCAGCGCTTCGGGCACGCAAATGCCGTAGGCACCCAGCGCCGCCAGCCCCTTGTGCGCCTCTTTGGGGAAGTGGTGTTTCTTGTCCCACTCGGCGGCGTGGGGCCACAGCTCTTGCCGTGCAAAGTCGCGCACGGCGTCTCGGATCATTTCCTGGTCGGGGGTCAGCAGCATGGCAAATCCTTAAACCAGTTCAAGCGCCACGGCCGTGGCTTCGCCACCACCAATGCACAGCGTGGCCAGGCCTTTTTTCAGGCCACGGGCCTGCAGGGCGTGGATCAGGGTGACCATGATGCGGGCGCCAGACGCGCCAATCGGGTGGCCCAGCGCGCAGGCACCACCATTGACGTTGACCTTCTCATGCGGAACTTTCAGGTCGTGCATCAGCGCCATCGGCACCACTGCAAAAGCTTCGTTGATTTCCCACAGATCCACATCGCCCACCTGCCAGCCGGCCTTAGCCAGGGCTTTTTCGGTCGCGCCCACCGGGGCGGTGGCGAACCACTCGGGCTCTTGGGCGTGGGTGGCATGGCTGGCGATGCGCGCCAGCGGCTTGCAGCCGATCTTGGCGGCGGTGCTCTCGCGCATCATCACCAAGGCGGCCGCGCCATCGTTGATGGACGAGCTGGCGGCTGCGGTGATGGTGCCGTCCTTCTTGAAAGCAGGCTTGAGCGTGGGGATCTTGTCGATCTTGATCTTGCCGGGGCCTTCGTCGGTGGCCACCACTGTTTCGCCAGCGCGGGTTTTGACGGTCACCGGCGCAATTTCCTTGGCGAAGCCGCCGTTCTTGATCGCGTCCTGCGCGCGCTGCACGCTAGCCATGGCGAAGGCGTCTTGCTGCTCGCGGGTGAAGTTGTACTTGGCGGCGCAGTCCTCGCCAAAGGTGCCCATGCTGCGGCCGGCCTGGTAGGCGTCTTCGAGGCCGTCGAGCATCATGTGGTCAAACAAGCGGTCGTGGCCAATGCGGTAACCGCCACGGCCCTTGAGCATGAGGTAAGGCGCATTGGTCATGCTCTCCATGCCCCCAGCCACCAGCACGTCGTGCGAGCCGGCCACCAGCATGTCGTGCGCGAACATGGCCGCACGCATCCCCGAGCCGCACATCTTGGACAAGGTCACCGCGCCTGCGCTCTTGGGCAGGCCGCCCTTGAATGCGGCCTGGCGCGCCGGGGCCTGGCCCTGGCCCGCCATCAGGCAGTTGCCAAACAGCACTTCGGTCACGAGCTCGGGGGCGATGCCTGCGCGCTCTACAGCGGCTTTGATCGCCACGCCGCCCAGATCGTGTGCAGCCAAAGAGGAAAAGTCGCCCTGGAAGCCGCCCATGGGGGTGCGGGCAGCGCTGACGATGACGATGGGGTCGGACATGGTTTTCTCCAATCAGAAAGTGCAATGACCACGCCACCCCATGCGGGTCACGCGGCCGAAAGTGCGCCACCACGCGGGTAGCGCTTGAAAGCGTTGCGAAAAACGTCAACCACTTCGCCAGCGTGGCGCATGGTGACACCGAGGTCTTTGACCAGGCCGTTGTCCAGGCCATAAATCCAGCCGTGTACGCTCACGTTCTGACCACGGCTCCAGGCGTCCTGCATGACGTTGGACATGGCCACATTGCCCACCTGCTCGATCACATTCATCTCGCACATGACCGATTCGAGCTCGGCTTGGGGCAGGTGGTTCAGGCGCTGGCGGTGGCGCAGGCGCACGTCCTGTACATGGCGCAGCCAGTTGTCGGCCAAGCCCACACGGGTGCCCCGCGTAGCGGCCAGCACGCCGCCGCAGCCGTAATGTCCCACCACCATGATGTGCTCGACCTTGAGCGCATCAACCGCGTACTGGATGACAGACAGGGCGTTCAGGTCGGAATGCACCACCACGTTGGCCACGTTGCGGTGCACGAAGACCTCGCCCGGATCCAGACCGGTGATCTGGTTGGCGGGCACGCGGCTGTCGGAGCAGCCAATCCAGAGGTACTTGGGGTTTTGCTGGTTGGCCAGACGCGAGAAATAAGCCGGGTCTTGCTGGACCATGCTCTGCGCCCAGGCGCGGTTGTTGTCAAAAAGATGTTGAAGTGAGTCGCTCATGCATCAATTGTCGCAGCGCAGCAAAGCCATTGATGACCTACGGCTTTCAGCAGGTTTCAGCAAACAGCTCGCGGCCGATCAGCATGCGGCGAATTTCGCTGGTGCCGGCGCCAATCTCATACAGCTTGGCATCGCGCCACAGGCGGCCCAGCGGGTATTCGTTGATGTAACCGTTGCCGCCGTAGATTTGCACACCCTCGCCCGCCATCCAGGTGGCTTTTTCGGCGGTCCAGAGGATGACCGAGGCGCAGTCCTTGCGCACCTGGCGCACGTGTTCGCTGCCGAGCAGGTCGAGGTTCTTGGCCACGGTGTAGGCAAAGCTGCGCGCCGCCTGCAGCACGGTGTACATGTCGGCCACCTTGCCCTGGATCAGCTGGAACTCGCCGATGCTCTGGCCGAACTGCTTGCGGTCGTGGATGTAGGGGATCACGTTGTCCATGACCGCCTGCATGATGCCCAGCGGGCCGCCGGTGAGCACGGCGCGTTCGTAGTCCAGGCCACTCATCAGCACCTTGGCCCCCATGTTCAGGCCGCCTAGGATGTTTTCTTCGGGCACCTCAACGTCCTGGAACACCAGCTCGCCGGTGTGACTGCCGCGCATGCCCAGCTTGTCGAGTTTTTGCGCAATGGAAAAACCCTTCATGCCTTTTTCGATCAGGAAGGCAGTCACGCCGCGGGCACCCATTTCGGGTTCGGTCTTGGCATAGACCACCAGGGTGTCGGCATCGGGACCGTTGGTGATCCACATCTTGGAGCCGTTGAGCAGGTAGTAACCGCCCTTGTCTTCGGCCTTGAGCTTCATGCTGATCACGTCGGACCCCGCGCCCGGCTCGCTCATGGCCAGGGCGCCCACATGTTCGCCACTGATGAGCTTGGGCAGGTATTTGGCGCGCTGGGCCTCATTGCCGTTGCGCTTGATCTGGTTGACGCACAGGTTCGAATGCGCGCCATAGCTCAGGCCCACCGAGGCACTGGCACGCGAGATTTCTTCCATCGCCACCATGTGGGCCAGGTAGCCCATGTTGGCACCGCCGTACTCTTCGCCCACGGTGATGCCCAGCACGCCCAAATCGCCCATCTTGCGCCACAGGTCCATCGGGAACTGGTCGTCGCGGTCGATCTGTGCGGCGCGGGGTGCAATTTCGGCTTGGGCAAAGTCACGCACAGCTTCGCGCAGCGCATCAATGTCTTCACCGAGCTGGAAATTCAGGCCTGGCAGGTTCATGGGCATCTCCTTAATAAGTTTTGGGTACAGGCGCCAAGGTCTGCTGCATCACAGCACAGGGCGAGACCTTGCCATCGGCATCGATATGGTCGACCTCAGCAGTGGTGACGATGACGCGCTTGCCCGCCTTGACCACACGGCCAATGGCCCGGATCTCGCCACCTTGGTAACTGTTGAGAAAGTTGATCTTGTATTCCACGGTGACTACTTCCATGCCTTCGGGCGCCATGGTCAGGCCGGCATAACCGCCCGCAATGTCAGCCAGGGCACCCATGGCACCCCCGTGAAAACCGTCTTGCTGCTGCGTGACTTTGTCGCCGTAAGGCAGCGCCAGCTCGACCAGGCCGCGCTCTGCGCGCAGCAGGCGCACATGCAGATGCTGCATCATGCCCTGGCGGGCAAGGCTGGTGGCAACGCGTTCGTATTCAGGTGTGTTCACAGCAGTGACTTTAATTGACGTTTACGTAAACGTCAATTAAAGCACACCCCGGATCTACCCCAAGATCAGGCGCCGACTTTGGTCGTCTTGGCCAGCAGGGCTTTGGCTTCCTTCTCGTGGGCCTTGACCTCGTCGAGCGTGGCCTGCAACTCGGCCATCTGGGCTTCAAGCTGTTGTTTATGCTGGGCCAGCACTACCAGAAACTTTTTGAGCTGCGGCCCGGTATCGCGCGGACTGTCGTACATGTCGATCAGGTCTTTGGCTTCGGTCAGGGACAAGCCCAGCCGTTTGGCCCGCAAGGTCAGTTTCAGGCGCGTGCGATCGCGGTGCGAATAGACCCGGTTGCGCCCACCTGGACCACTGCGCTCGGGCTCGAGCAAGCCCATGTCCTCGTAAAAGCGGATGGCCCGCGTGGTGAGGTCGAACTCCTGCGCCAGATCGCTGATGGTGTATGTGGTGGCCATGTGCTCAAAAAAATGAAGGTTGACGTTACGTTAACGTCAATTTGCCACATCCTACCGCAAGAGCAGCAACTCACTCAACGCCAATGCGACAAGTCGATTTGCCTGAGCGCTTGCTGACGTTCACGGTAATCAGGCAGGATGCGTTCCACCCAGGACCAAAAACGCGGGCTGTGGTTCATCTCGTGCAGATGCGCCAATTCATGCACCACCACGTAGTCCACCAAAGCCATCGGCAAATGCACCAGCCGCCAGTGCAGGCGAATATGTCCGTCGTGGCGGGCACTGCCCCAGCGGGTACGCGCCTGGCTCAGGGACAAACGGCTCCAGCGCACCCCAAGCAAAGGCGCGTGGTGGTTGAGCCGCTCGGTCAGCCCTTGGCGCGCTTGGGTTTGCAGCCATTGCTCGAGCGCAACCTGAGGCGTTTCGCCTTGCGCATCAAGCGGCAGTGGCAGCAGCAAGCGGCACTCGTCTTCACGCACCTGCAAGGCATCTTCACCCAAACCGAGCTGCCAGTCTTGCCCCCACAGTTGAAACTTGGCACCGTGCTTGCACACAGGGGGCGACACGCGAGGTTGTTGATGGCGCTCACGCATGCTCTGCAAATGTCGCAAGATCCACGCCGCCTTTTCCAGCAAGAAACTTTCGATTTGCTTGACTCCCGCCCAGCGAGGGGCGCGCACCAGCAGGCCTTGCTGGCCCACCACACAGCCAATGGTGCGCCTGCGCGTCCAGTCCAGACGGTACAGCACATGTTCGCCCTGCAACACGATGTGGCGGTTGGCACCTTCGGGTGCGGGCCAGCGCAACCCGCGCTCAGCGCTGGTGAAGTCCAGCGCCAGCTGCTCAGGCGGCATAGGCCTCGGGATCCAGTCGACGCATTTCAGCTTCGATCCAGGCTTGCACTTCAGCCATCAGCTCATCGGCCTGACGCCCTTCGCTGGGGATGGGCTTGCCAATCGAAATATCCACCACGCCTGGACGCTTGACGAAAGCCTTGGTCGGCCAGCAACGCGCCGACGTCACGGCAATGGGGATCACCGGTACGCCAGCGGCAATGGCCAAACGGGTGCCCCCGGTTTTGTACTCGCCCACCTCGCCACGCGGGATGCGCGTGCCTTCGGGAAACATGATGACCCACACACCCTCTTTCATCAGGCGCTTGCCTTGCTGCACCACCTTGGCAAAGGCCCGTGCCTTCTGGCTGCGGTCAATATGAATCATGTCCATGCGCGCCATGGCCCAGCCAAAAAACGGAATGCGCAACAGCTCTTTTTTGAACACGTAGGCCAAAGGGTGCGGCATGATGGCCGGCATCACAAAGGTTTCCCAGGTGGACTGGTGCTTGACCAGGAGCACCGCCGGATCCTTGGCACCTTGCGGCAGGTTTTCCATCCCCTGCACACGGTTGCGGATACCCAAAATCCAGGTACCGCCTTTCACCGCTGTCCGCAACCAGCCTGCACAGATCCAGTACAGCGTGGTGCTGCTCACCACATAAGACACGGCCACGACAAACAATGCCCACGGCACCACCGTGATGCCCATCCACAGCACATGCAAAACGGAACGAATGAAATTCATGATCAACCTTGGAGCGTGGTGCTGTGCGTTTGCAGCAAGTCATCGACAAACGCCGACAAATCGGCATGCACACGGGTGTGTGCCGGAAAACCGGACGGCAGAGGCTCTCTGGGGTCATGGCCAGCGTGGCGTCCGGTCAACACCAGATGAGGCTGCGCATACACGGCTTCTGCAGCCTGCGCATCGCGCACGCTGTCTCCGACAAAGGGCACACCTTCCAGACTGATGCCGTAGCGCTCACCAATTTGCTCCAGCAAGCCCGGCTCGGGCTTGCGGCAGTGACAGCCTTCGTCCGCAGCATGTGGGCAATAAAAAATGGCATCCACCCGCGCGCCTACACGGGCCAGCGCTTTGGTCATGGTGTCATGCACAGCATTGAGGGCAGCCATGTCCAGCAAACCGCGGCCCAAACCGGATTGATTGGAAGCCAGCACCACGTGGTAGCTTGCATGGTTCAAACGACCAATGGCTTCCAGCGCACCGGGCAAGGGCTCCCACTCCTCGGGAGACTTCACAAACTGGTCACTGGCACGGTTGATGGTGCCGTCACGATCGAGAATGACCAGTTTGGTTTGCATGCGTGCTCCTGTTACACCGCCAGACGCGCCAGGTCGGCCACGCGGTTCATGGCCACGTGCAGGCTCTTGAGCAGGCCCTGGCGGTTCAGGCGCAGGTCCATCTCTTCGGCATTGACCATCACATCGTCAAAGAAGGCATTGACAGGGCCGTGCAGCGCGGCCAGCGTCTGCAGGCTGGCCGTGTAGTCGCCTGCCTCGAACTGCGCGGTGGACTCGGGCACCAGCTTTTGCATCGCGGCATGCAGGGCCTTTTCGGCATCTTCCTTGAACAGGGCGGGATTCGCATGCGCATCCACTTCACCCGCCTTCTTGAGGATGTTGCCGATGCGCTTGTTGGCCGCGGCCAGCGCCGGGCTCTCGGGCAAGGCGGCAAAGGCGCGCACGGCCGCCAGACGCTTGGCGACGTCGGACAGGCGCTGCGGCTGCAAGGCCAGCACGGCCTCGACTTCCTGGGCCGAGAAGCCCTGCTCGCGCAGGCCACCGGCCAGGCGGTCATAGACAAAGGCGGCGAGCGGTTCGCGGGCATCGGTGATCTTGTCGCCAAACACCGGGGCCGACAGCGCCAGCAGGGCGGACAGGTCGATCGCCAGGTCTTTTTCGATCAGCATGCGGATCACGCCCAGCGCATGGCGGCGCAGCGCAAACGGGTCCTTGTCGCCGCTGGGCAGGTTGCCGATGCCGAACATGCCCACCAGGGTTTCGAGCTTGTCGGCGAGCGCGACCACCACGCCCACCGTGTTGCGCGGCAGTTCGTCACCGGCAAAGCGCGGCTTGTAGTGGTCTTCAATCGCCTCGGCAATCTCCACCGGCAGGCCATCGTGGCGGGCGTAGTAGCCGCCCATGATGCCCTGCAGCTCGGGGAACTCGCCCACCATGTCGGTCAGCAGGTCGGTCTTGGCCAGGCGTGCGGCCTGCTCGGCCTGTTTGGCCAGCAGGTCACCGCCCAGTTGCTGGCCAATGGCCTTGGCGATGGCGCAGACGCGGGCCATGCGCTCGCCTTGCGTGCCGAGTTTGTTGTGGTAAACGACCTTGGACAGGCCTTCGACGCGCGATTCGAGCGTCTTCTTGCGGTCCTGGTCAAAGAAGAATTTGGCATCGGCCAGGCGCGGGCGCACCACGCGCTCGTTGCCGCCGATCACGGCGCTGGCGACCGAGGGGCTGATGTTGCTCACCACCAGGAACTGGTGGGTCAGCTTGCCCGCAGCGTCCAGCAGGGGGAAGTACTTCTGGTTGGCCTTCATCGTGAGGATCAGGCATTCCTGCGGCACGTCGAGGAACTGCTTCTCAAACGCGCAGACCAGCACATTGGGACGCTCGACCAGGGCGGTCACTTCGTCGAGCAGGGCCTCGTCTTCAATCGGTTTGACGCCACCGCCCACCTTGGCCGCAGCGGCCTGCAGCTGGCGCACGATCTCGGCGCGGCGCTCGGCAAAGCTAGCGATCACGGCACCATCCGTCTTGAGCACCTCGGCGTACTGGTCGGCGTGCGGCACCACCACGGTGGGCACCTTGGCCTCAAAGCGGTGGCCTTGCGTGCTGTTGCCCGCGCTCAATCCCAGCGCCTTGATGGGCACCACGGTACTGCCGTGCAAGGCGATCAGGCTGTGCGCGGGGCGCACAAAGTTCACGCTGCTCCAGCCCGGCAGTTCGCAGTCGGTTTCGAGCTGGTACTGCATGACTTTGGGAATCGGCAGCTTGGCCAGCGCTTCATCGAGTGCTTTTTGCAAACCGGCGGCCAGGGTCGCGCCCTTGACCACGCTGTCGTAGAACAGGGCTTCGGCCTTGCCGTCCGGCTGACGCTTGAGCGCGGCCACAGCCGCAGCGGGGTCGCTCACATCGGCGCCCAGGGCCTGCAGCTTCTTGAGCAGGGCGGGGGTGGCGTTGCCGTTGGCGTCGAGCCCCACGGTCACAGGCATCAGCTTTTGCTGCACCGCCTTGTCGGCGGCCTGCGCCAGCACGCTCGTCACATGGGCGGCCAGTCGGCGGGGGGAGGCGTAGGCGGTCACCACTGCGTCGGCCCCCACATTGGCCACCAGGCCCTGGGCCTTGAGTTGTTCGGTCAGCACACCCGAGAAAGCAGCGCCCAGCTTGTTCAGCGCCTTGGGCGGCAGCTCTTCGACAAAAAGTTCGACGAGAAGGTTCTGTGTGGTCATTGTTCTTGTTCCTCTCAAGCGGCCTTCTTGGGCATCTGGGCGACCCACTCGCGCGGCGCCATCGGGAAGCCCAGACGCTCACGGCTTTCGTAGTAGCTTTGGGCCACGCTGCGCGCGAGATTGCGGATGCGACCGATGTAGGCCGCGCGCTCGGTCACGGAAATCGCGCCGCGCGCGTCCAGCAGGTTGAAGGTGTGCGCGGCCTTGAGCACCTGCTCGTAGGCGGGCAGCGCCAGCTGCTGCACCATCAGGTTCTGTGCCTGCCTTTCGTGGGCACCAAAAGCGGTGAACAGGAAGTCCACATCCGAGTGCTCGAAGTTGTAGGTGGACTGTTCGACCTCGTTCTGGTGGTAGACGTCGCCGTAGCTCAGCGTGTCGGTCCACTTGAGGTTGTAGACGTTGTCCACGCCCTGCAGGTACATGGCCAGGCGCTCCAGGCCGTAGGTGATCTCGCCGGTGATCGGCTTGCAGTCGATGCCGCCGACCTGCTGGAAGTAGGTGAACTGCGTGACTTCCATGCCGTTGAGCCAGACTTCCCAGCCCAGGCCCCAGGCGCCCAGCGTCGGGTTTTCCCAATCGTCTTCGACGAAGCGGATGTCGTTTTTCTTGAGGTCAAAGCCCAACGCTTCCAGGCTGCCCAGGTACAGCTCGAGGATGTTGCTGGGCGCGGGCTTCAGGACCACCTGGTACTGGTAGTAGTGCTGCAGGCGGTTGGGGTTTTCGCCGTAGCGGCCGTCCTTGGGGCGGCGGCTGGGCTGCACATAGGCGGCTTTCCAGGGCTCGGGGCCGATGGCGCGCAAAAAGGTGGCGGTGTGGCTGGTGCCGGCGCCCACTTCCATGTCGTAGGGCTGGAGCAAGGCGCAGCCCTGGGCGTCCCAGTACTGCTGCAACTTGAGGATGATCTGCTGGAAAGTCAACATAGGGACAAAACCGCCTGTGCGGTGAAATGGTGTTGCGTCCACATGCGCAAACGCTCGATTTTACGCGCCAGCAGCGCCTCTTCTGCGCAGCGCACTGCCCAGCAAAATAACGGCGCATAGCAACCACAGGGGCCAAAGTCTCCAGTGTGCGGCCATACGCGCGTAGGGCGTCAAACCTGTGCGCCCCTCGTATTGGCCCTGCAGAATGCTGCGCTGGTAGGGGGGTAACTGCTGGCGCACCCGGCCCTGATGGTCAATGATCGCTGTCGCCCCCGTATTGGTGGCTCTCAGCATGGGACGCTGCAGCTCCAGAGCGCGCATCCGTGAAATGTTCAGATGCTGCGGGATAGCCACCGTGTCGCCAAACCAGGCAATATTGCTCGCATTGACCAGCACCGTGGGCGCCTCGCTGTCCACACGGAAGCGTTGCGCCAACTCTTCACCAAACACGTCTTCGTAACAGATATTGGGCGCAATGCGCTGTCCTTGCCAAGTCCAGCTGGGCGCATCTACAGGGCCACGCGCAAACTGGCCCAAGGGGATGCGCATCATCTGCACAAACCATTCAAAAAAGCTGGGGACAAATTCGCCAAAAGGCACAAGATGGTGCTTGTCATAGCGGTAGGGCTGGTCGCCACCCCAAGCTTCCAGGCTGTTGCGGTAAGCGCCTTGATCGAGGACGGGAAGTCCCACCAGCGCAGCGCGCGTACCCCCTTCTGGAAAAGCATCGCTCAGCGCCTGGGTGTAGCCGGGTGGCAAAGAGGGCTTGAGCACGGGCCATGCCGTTTCTGGCGTCACCACTAAGGCTGTGGTGCTGGCGCGCAGCTGCTGCCCGTACCACGCCAGAGCTTCCAGCACCCCCCTTTGCTCTTCAAATTTTTGATCCTGGGCGATGTTGCCTTGCAACAAGGTCACCGTCTGGGTGCCGGCCGATTGCGTCCATGTCGCATTGAAGTGGCCCAAAACAGCAGTCACCAGCAATACTCCTGCCATGCGACGCCAGGCGCCCGGCCTTTCCTTGCGCTGAACCCACAAGGCCAACAGCAACCAGACCACTGCGCCCACGCCATACACCCCCAGCCAAGGCGCCCAAGCAGCCAACCAGCTGTCCACGTGCGCATACCCCACAGCGCCCCAAGGGAACCCGGTGAACCATTGGCCCCGCATCAGCTCAGCCAAGGTCCAGGCCGCAGCCAGGGACAACGCGCTCCACAAAGGATCGGCTTTGTCTGGCGCCGCGCACCAGCGTGCCCAAAGCACCATCATTGCGACATAAAAAACGGACAAGGCAGTAGCCAGCAGCGCCAAGGCCAGCACTGACAACCATCCTGGCAATCCTCCGTACTGATGCATCGAAATGTGCAGCCACCAGAAACTGCCCAATAACCAGACACTCACGTACCAGAAAGTGGTTTTGGCCACAGCTGCCAAATCGTGTTTGCAAGTCCACAACTGCTGCAGCCATAAGGCTGCCGCCACACATTGCAAAACACCCGATGCTTGGCCATTGCCCGGCCAGGCCAGGGCCCATGCCTGCAACAGCCCCAGCACCATCAACCAGATCAGGCGCAGGAAAGGGGGATGCGACTTAAGTGCCAGCATCCTGGGCTGCGGGCGACACTTTGAACCAACGTACCGCCCCGGCACGTGTGTGCTGAACCACAAAATCCAGTCCAGCCAGCGTGTACTTTTCGCCTCGACGTGGCACATGCCCCATTTCGTGCGCAATCAGGCCACCAATGGTGTCGAATTCGTGCACATCGTCATCGCCCAGGGCGCCCAGCACGTCGACACCAAGGACTTCCATGACCCGCTCTGGCGAAGTGTCGCCACTGATACGGAAGGTCTGGTGAGCCAGCGAAAAAATATCGCCTTCATCTTGCTCGATATCGAACTCATCTTCGATATCGCCCACGATTTGCTCAAGTACATCTTCAATGGTGATCAGACCCGCAGTTCGGCCAAACTCATCAATGACCATCGCCATGTGCTGTCGGTGATCGCGAAATTGCTTCAGCAGATCATTCAGTTTCTTGCTCTCGGGCACAAACACCACGGGTCTGAGCAAGGCCTTGATGTTGAGTTCTGGGGCCCTTTGCAGCTTGAGCATGTCCTTGGCCAGCAAAATGCCCAAAATGTTTTCACGCTCCCCCTCATAAACGGGAAAGCGCGAATGGCCCGTATCAATGATTTGGTTGAGCAACGTGGCTGCAGGCGCATCGATAGACAACAAATCCATCTTGGCGGCGGCAACCATGACATCACCCGCCGTCATGTCCGACATGCGGATCACACCCTCGAGCATGCGACGGCTTTCTTCGTTGATGATGTCGTTGTCTTGTGCCTGAACCAACGAATCGATCAATTCGTCTTTGGTATCAGGACTGGGATGCAGGAATTCAGCAATCTTCTGCAACAGGCCGCGCTTGTCTTCCTTGTCTGAAGGGCGGGCAGGATGGGGATCTGACACTGTGTACTTGGCAACAGCCGTGGTTAGAACAGCTCAAGCATAGCGGATTTCAATCTCCGTCTTGTGACAAGGCGACTGATTCAGTCTTTGTCCCGGGTTTCATTATTGCTGCGCATGCCCAGCCATTTGCGAAATTGACTGGCTTGCAATTTGAGCTGGTAGTCCAACTCGGCGATGCGTTCGTCCAGCACCTCGTGCCACCGGCTGTCCAGGGTGGCTGGCGGCAATGTGAGGTAGGCTTCACTTTCTGACCCATCGCGTTCAATACGTGAGCCGGCATTACGAGCAATCTTGAGCATTGCCGCATTTTCGCTGAGGGCATGAATGAACATCATCCGTACACCTTCGTTTTGAGCATGACGCACCGCTCTCGCAAACAACAGCTGCCCCAAGCCTCGGCCTCTTTGTTGCGACGCGACCGACACGCCAAATTCTCCACAGCTACGCCATTGCGGATCTAGGGAATAAGCCAGGTGCGCCATGGCTACCAGCTCAAGCCTGCGGTTGAAAATACCGAAAATTTCATCACGGCCAAAATTCAACTCTTGGACATACATCCGAATTTGCTCATCATTGGCGGCATAACCAAACCGCAAATACCGATCATTGGATGAAAGAGATAACAAATGTTTTTCGATGCGTGGTCGGTGTCGTTGTGCCAGTTCGCGTATGGGCACCCAGGAACGCCGCCCAGGGCGCCCTGCGCCCTCGCTGCGCGCAGGGAGCAGCGATTTCAGCCAACGGTGTAAACGATGAAAAATCATAGGGATTACCCGTATTTTCCTGCATATTGACGTCGCCAGCAGTCACTTTACATTTTGTGACGCATGGTCTGTCACCTGTGTCGAGCGGCATGAGCAGGAATTGCGCAAAATGTCATGGCATTCAAGGACCCTCCCGTGTCATTTTCTGTTTCATTGCCTGCGGGCATTTCTGTTTTTCAGCGCGACTGGCTTTCTGCAAACAATGTCTTTCTGCACAATGCAGAACAAACCGTACTGATCGACAGCGGTTACAGCACGCACGCTGACATGACCCTGGGTTTGCTGGGGCAAGCCTTGCGTGGCCGCAAGCTGGATCTGCTGGTCAACACCCACTTACACAGTGATCACTGTGGTGGCAATGCCGCCATTCAGCTCGCGCATCCTGAAGTGAAAACGCTGATTCCTCCTGGCCAGTTTCACGAGGTCAGCCAGTGGAACTCAGATGCACTAACCTATGGCATGACGGGTCAACAGTGCCCACCATTTCAAGTCAGTGGTCATTTGCTGGACAAGCAAACCTGTACCTGGGCAGGAACGAACTGGCAGGTCTATGCCGCGCCCGGACATGATACTCACGCCATGATGTTTTTTTGCCCTGAACACCGAATCCTGATATCCGGGGATGCATTGTGGGAGAAAGGTTTTGGCGTCATTTTTCCTGAACTCGATGGCGTCGATGCCTATTGCGATGCTGCAGACACGCTCGATTTGATTGAACAGCTGTCTCCCTCTCTGGTGATCCCGGGGCACGGGAATCTCTTTTCGGATCTCGACTCGGCCCTAAGCTTCGCACGATCACGGCTGGCGAGCTTCCGCACGCACCCAGACAAGCATGCGCGCTACGCTAGCAAAGTGCTTGTGAAGTTCAAATTGCAAGAACATGGCTCGATCAAACTCACCCCATTTGCAGATTGGGCGCAGACGGTACCGTATTTGACGGGTTTACATCAGCAATTAGGACCTGGCTCCAGCTTCCGCGAGTGGTTTGAACAACTCCTGGGCGAGTTGAGTCAATCAGGTGCCATGGATATGCAAGGCGAGCTACTGATCAACCGGCCTTGATTGGCTCGAATAAGTGAAAAGCAAAAAAAAACGCCCCACCGATTGGTGGGGCGTTTTGGGCTGTAGAAGCCTGACGATGTCCTACTTTCACACGGGAATCCGCACTATCATCGGCGCTAAGGCGTTTCACTGTCCTGTTCGGGATGGGAAGGAG
>Ga0255192_1000039_pt1 | contig 35063 bp, 36 predicted proteins | sample Miss_Miss_RepC_8_2_FD_189950 | JGI IMG/M metagenome (GOLD analysis project Ga0255192, IMG submission 189950) | Freshwater microbial communities from Mississippi River, Louisiana, United States - Miss_Miss_RepC_8h | ecosystem: Environmental > Aquatic > Freshwater > River | place: USA: Louisiana...
TGGGCATTGACCTGCCGAACTTTGACCGCTTTGACGAGTGGTGGAAGCGCGGCCAGAGCCTGTACCTCGACAACTTCGGCTCGGCAGGTTTTGAGGCGCTGAGAGCCGTTCAATCCCAAGACATGGAAGTTGGTGATGTGCTCCTGATGCAGGTGGCTTCCCCCGTTCCCAACCATGCCGCCATCTACCTGGGCGATGGCCTGATCCTGCATCACCTGCAGGGCAGGCTTTCCAGCCGGGATGTGTATGGCGGCTACTGGCAAAAAATCACGACGCACATCTTGCGATATTGCACAGCAATAACCCAACCTCCATGACCACCATCATCCTTCTCGGCGAGCTGGGCAAGCGCTTCGGGCGCAGGCACAAGATGGCTGTGGCCACTGCTGCGGAAGCGGTGCGTGCCCTGTGCGCGAACTTTCCCACCTTTGAGCGAGAGCTCGTGGCTTCAGGTGAGCGAGGTGTGGGCTACCGGGTGCTGGCCGGGCGGGTCGCCTTGAATCTTGAGCGGCTGCATGAGCCCACAGGGCAGCAGCACATCACGATCGCACCCGTGATCTCGGGTGCAGGGGGCAATGGCCTGGGCCAGATCCTGTTGGGGGCGGCTCTGATCGCTGTGTCCTGGTGGAACCCGATGGGCTGGGCTGCTGCGGGTTCGTTTCTCTCGCAGGCCACGCTCTATTCGGTGGGAACTTCCATGATTTTGGGAGGCGTGGCACAGATGATTGCTCCGACGGCCAAGTCTTCTGACCCTTCCGAGCGACCAGAAAACCAGCCGAGCTACGTTTTCAACGGCGCTGTGAACACCACGGCCCAAGGGCATCCCGTGCCTGTGGGTTATGGGCGGCTGATTGTGGGGTCTGCCGTGATCAGCGCAGGCATTGATGTGGATGAGATCCCTGTATGAGCACCCAGATCACTTCTCTGATCATTGGCGCAGGTGGTGGAAAAGGTGGGGGTGGCAGTGCTCGCGTAGCCCAGGAAGCGCCCGACAGCCTGCGCTCCAAGGCTTATGCCCGGGTCGTCGACCTCGTCTGCGAGGGCGAGATTGAGGGCTTGGCCGCTGGCCTGAAATCCGTCTACTTGGACGACACACCCATCCAGAATTCGGATGGCTCATACAACTTCACCGGGGTGACGCTGGAGGCGCGCACAGGCACCCAGCAGCAAAGCTACATCCCTGGTTTTTCCTCTGTGGAAAACGAGGTCTCGGTCGGGGTGGAATGCAAATTCGGCCAGCCCGTGGTGCGCTCCATCACTGACCCGGACGTGGACGCTGTGCGCATCAAGGTCAGCATCCCGACGCTGACGCTGCAGGACACGACCAATGGTGACTTGAACGGTACCTCGGTCACCTATGCGATCGACCTGCAGGCCCGGGGAGCCGGGTATGTGCAGATCCTGCAGGACACGGTTTCAGGAAAAACTTCATCACGCTACCAGCGCAGTTACTACGTCCCCTTGTTCGGGACTGGTCCTTGGGACGTGCGCCTGCGTCGCATCACGGCAGACTCGACGCAAACCAGCCTGCAAAACAAGACCTTCCTCGAGTCCTACACCGAGGTGATCGAGAGCAAGCTGCGCTATCCCAACAGCGCGCTGATGGCCTTGCGGGTCGACGCCTCGCAATTCACCTCGATTCCCAGGCGCAGCTATGACTTGAAGCTCCTTCGGGTACGCATCCCGTCGAACTACTTCCCTGAGACCCGCTCCTATGCCGGTGTCTGGGATGGCAGCTTCAAGGTCGCCTGGACGGACAACCCGGCCTGGTGCTTCTATGACCTGGTGACCAATACCCGCTACGGTCTTGGCAACTACACGCCTGAGTCGCAGGTCGACAAGTGGGCGCTGTACCGTGTGGCCAAGTACTGTGACGAATTGGTGCCCAACGGGCTGGGTGGCTATGAGCCACGCTTTACCTGCAACCTGTACCTGCAGACCCGGGAGCAGGCCTACAAGGTGGTGCAGGACATGGCCTCGGTGTTCCGGGGCATGGCCTACTGGTCGGGTGGTGCCATCACGGTCACGCAGGATGCGCCGCAGGATCCGGTCTACCAGTTCACCGCAGCCAATGTCGTCGATGGCGAGTTCGCCTATCAGGGGTCATCTGCCAAGGCCCGGCACACGGTGGCGCTGGTCAGCTGGGTGGATCCGGACGATTTCTACCGCCAGAAGGTGGAATACGTCGAGGACCTCGAAGGCATTGCCCGTTACGGAGTAGTGCAGGCCGATGTGGTGGCCATGGGGTGCACCTCGCGTGGTCAAGCCAACCGGGTTGGCAAATGGCTGCTGTATTCCGAGCAGTCCGAGTCGGAGATCATCACTTTCCGCACCGGACTCGAGGGTGCGGTGGTTCGGCCTGGTGATGTCATCAAGGTGGCCGATGCCAGCCGGGGTGGCATGCGACTGGGTGGGCGCATTGCTGCGGCCACAACCGTCAGCGTCACGCTCGATCAAGACCTGCCCGCCGGTTCGTGGCGGATTTCTGTTGTGCTGCCCTCGGGCTTCGTTGAAGAGCGGCAAGTGGGCTCGCTGTCCGGCCGGACTGTGGGTGTGACCAGCGCGTTTTCGATGGCCCCCCTAGTGGGCGCGATTTGGGTGCTGTCTTCCACGCTGGTAGAAGCTCAGCTCTTTCGGGTGGTGCAAGTCGCTGAAAGCGAACCTGGTATCCACGAAATCACGGCACTGGCGCACAAACCCAGCAAGTACGCAGCCATCGAGCAGGGCCTGGCCTTGCAGCCTCGTGTCATCACGTTGCTCTCGACCACTCCTGCAGCCCCCACAGGGCTGACTGTGACCGAGAGTCTTTACCGGATCAAGGATCAGGCGCTGGTGCTGATCCAGCTTGGATGGGAGCAGGTCTTTGGGGCACTGGAGTACCAGGTCACCTACCGCGTCAACGGCGGCAACACCGTCACGCTGTCCAAAGTCTCCAGCACCTATCTGGAGATCCGAAACGCTGAGGCCGGTGACTACGTCTTCACGGTTCGAGCTGTGGGGGTGTCGGGCAAGCTGGGCAATTCCGCAAGCCTGAGCCAAAGCATTCTGGGCAAGCTCCAGCCGCCTGACGATGTGCAGGACTTTGTGGTGTTGCGCCGAACGACCGATCTGCTCCTGAGCTGGAGTGCCAATACCGATGCAGACCTCTCGGGGTATGAGGTACGGGTCGGCACAGGGTGGGATTCGGGTGTGATGGTCGGGCAGACAGCGGGCACGCAGCTGGTGCATGACCAAAGCGAGTCGGGTCAGTACAACTATCACATCCGTGCTTTTGACACCTCCGGAAAGTACAGCCAACACGTCACCACCTTCCAGCTCACTTTGCTCGCTCCCTCATCGGTGCGGCAATTCGATGTGGTGCAGTCAGCCAACCGGCTGGAGTTTCGTTGGCTGCCAAATCCCGAGCCGGAGGTCGTGGCTTATGAGTTGCGGGAAGGGGGTGCCTGGGACACCTCGATCTTCATTGCCGAGGTCAAGTCCAGCAGTTTCACGCTGCCCTCGGGCTTTGATGGGGAGCGCAAGTTCTGGATCAAGGCGATCGCATCGCCCGGCATTTACTCGGAAGATGCCACCTTCGTCTCAACAGTGGTGGCGCAGCCCCAGAACGCCAATCTGCTGGTGACAGTGGATGCTCAGGCGACCCGATTCCCCGGCGTGAAGCATTTCGCCTCGGTCGAATCGGTCAACAGCCTGGATGTGCTGCGCATGGACAGCGGGGTGACCCAGTCAGAGTACCTGTTTGAGGTAAACCTACCCACCAGCTACCGTGCGCAGAACACCTTGCTGGCCAGCATCGGGGCAACACTGGACGACCGCGAGACCTGGACCTCAGCCAATTACGCCTGGATCAGCTCGGCTGCTAAGCGGCAATGGACCTATGACGGGGCACTCAAAAGCATCGAAGCGAGGTTTCAGATGGCCCGTGAGGATGCGCTGCAAGCAGGAGAGCTTTACGGCTGGCGACTCAATGGTGTGCTCAGCGGCTACGGAAACCCCGTTGGCTCTGAAGCCGTTGGCGTGGGATATGGAGATGGGCGCTACGGCAGTGGTGTGCTGGTCAAGGACACAACCAAGGTGTCCTGGGGGGTCAGCATTCCGGGTGTCTTTCATGTGAGCTTCTGGTTCATCCCAAATCAGATAACCACATCGGTTATGTGGGCGGCCACGGGTTCCGGTGTGAGCCTCCTGGTCGGCTATGACTCGGTGGCAGGAGCGTTCTTTCTGGAGGACCAACTCTTTAACCGGGTGGTGGTGCCTTACTTCGTTAACGTGGCCGATCGCATCTGCATCGGCGTGTGTCAGACGGCAACAGAGCGCAGGCTATTTGTTGGAAAAATGGGAGGGGAAGTTCAAAGCGCAAGTAAGCCACTGGCACCTACTTCAGGGTATTCATCCCTCAAGCTGTACTGACTAGATCAGTTCATACAAATCAATCAACTTAAGCACAGGCGTTGCACCCATTGGGGCAACGCCTATTTTTTTGGAGAAATCTCATGATGGATGAAGGCATGCAAATCAAGGGCTCGCTCACGCTTGTGCTGGCCAAGCCAAGTGGCGAGGTCGAAGTGGTCCACAAAGACAACATCATCGTCAACGGCGGCTTTGACTTCGTGGCCGATGCGATTGGCAACTCTGGTAGTCGCCCCGGTGTGATGGGCTGGATTGCGGTGGGGACGGGCACGACTGCTGCGGCCTCGACTCAGACCGCTCTTGTCACAGAGATCAAGCGCAACGCCTCGACCTACGCCCACACGGCAGGCACCAAGGTGTTCACCTTCACGGCCAGCTATGCGGCGGGCGACGCTACAGGCGCATTGACCGAGGCAGGTGTGTTCAATGCAGCCTCGGCTGGAACCATGTTTGATCGTGTGGTGTTCCCGGTGGTCAACAAGGGGGTGGACGACAGCCTGACCGCTGTTTTCACCTTCACGATGAGCTGATTGGGCGATTGAAATGGCCGAGACCGTCAACGTCTCAAGCTCGCCGGGGGCCAATTACACCTGGACCTCTGGCAAGTTTGCATGGAGCAGCGCCACAGCCGGTAAGAACTGGACGAGTGCCTATCCGGCGGTCTACAGCCTGAGCGTGGCCACGGACATCAGTTTCACGGAGTTGATCCAGAAGCTGGGAATCAAGCGAAGCTCCGAAACCATTGCCTTTGCTGAGAAGCAAGGCAAAGGGCTGGTACTGAACAAGTTCGAGGTCATGAGTTTTGCCGAGACCTACACGGACCTCATTGCTTTTGTTCTGAGGTTTGTTGAGTCCTTTGCGTTGGCTGAAAAGAACGGGCTTTCCAACACCAAGCGGGTGTTCGAGGTGTTTCAGGTGGCCGAGGGGTTGGCGCGACAGATTGCATTGCGAAAGTTCGAGACGCTGGCGCTGGCTGAGACCTACACCGACCTCATTGCATTCATCTTGCGCGTGGGCGAAAGCTTCAGCTTTGTCGAGACACCATCAAAGGCGCTCACCAAGCCACAGGCAGAGACTTTCAGGTTCACTGAGTCGCTGTCCAGGTCGCAGGTCAAACGGATCTCCGAGACGTTTGTGTTCGCTGAGTTTTTTGGACGGACCGTAGCCTATCGAAAAGCGATCAGCGAAGGGTTTGCGATTGGGGAGTCGCTGCGTCGTGCGCAGACCTTGAAGCTGGCCGAGGCCTTGAGCCTTGCTGAGCAATACAGAAGGCGAGCAAACGGTGTCATCAGCGACATGATCGTTGCAAGCACAGAGATCACCGAGCAGGACTTCATTGACATCCTGGAGTCTGGCCATCCTCCGGGGTACACCAATTTCCGGGACTTCATTCAGGGCGACTACACCTACCAGCGGGCGCTGTTCAGGGCGATTTTGACCTCCAGCAATGCTGATCGGGGCTACATCGATGGTCTGCGCGTCACGGTGGATGTGCCCGATGTCTTTGACCGTGGCACTGCCCAGGTGAGCAATGCGGCCAATGGCGTGACGGTTGTCTTTTCCCGGCAGTTTCGTGTCTCGCCAGAGGTCACGCTCACCTTCAAGGGGGGCACCACTGTGGCCGTCCCCCGAATCCTGGGCACGGTATCCACCACAGGTTTCACCGCAGTTCTTGAAAACACCTCCGGCACCCGGGTCACAGGGGCCATTTCTTGGGTTGCACAAGGGTATTAAATGCAAAACTACACCGAAATTCCATCGTCAACGACGCTGTCGGATTCGTTGTCTCAGATCCTGAACAACGACAAGACAGCGCTCTCGCTCTCAAGCGGAACGTCTTTCCCGACGGTCAACTTGCAACTTGGCATGCCTTGCTTCAGGACAGACGAGCAAAAGCTCTACATCCTCACGGTGGTTAGCCCAGCTTCGTGGAAGATGGTCATTGACCTCTCCGCCACAGTTGGCAAGGTGGCCAATGCGGACCTGCTCGATGGCATTGATTCCACTGGGTTCGCTTTGGCGGGTCACAACCATGACGCGGCATATGCCGCGCTGGGCCATAACCACAATGCCGCCTACCTGGGCATCACGGCCAAGGCTGCCGATGCTGACAAGCTCGATGGCTATGACTCGACAGCCTTTGTGCGATCGGTCAACGGGTACGGTCCGGATGCCAATGGCAATTCCAGTGTGCCTATTGATCTTTCGAGCCGTGTGGCCAAGTCTGGCGACACCATGACTGGCACCCTCACGGCGCCCAGGCTGCAAATTGCAGGAACGGCCAACTATCTGGACATGGTCGATCAGGACTGGGGGACTCGCTACCTACATCACAACCAGGGACTCATGGGATTTTTGAAATCCGATGGCAACTGGGACATGTACATGAACAACAGTGGTCAGATGTGGACAGCCAATTACGGATGGCTACACGACTACTTCTTCAGCACTATCGCCAACTGTTTCATCGGCAACTGCCCGGGTAACACGGGCAATTGCAGCCCAGTAGGCAACAACGCGACTTCTGTGGTTTCGAACTGCGGTAGCGCATCTTTTGTCCGAGATGAACTGGTGGACAACGGCAGCCAGATTGCTGTCCGAAGAACCCAATACAACTTCAATTGCAACTGCAACTGCAATTGCGATTGCTATTGCTGATCCAGGATAAACCATGAACTCTTTGAACAACATCTTCCCGGCTCCGGTTCTTCGCATCCAGGGGCTTTTGAGTCCCGCCGAGGTGGAGCTGGCGACTGAGCTTGCAACCAAGGCTAACGAGCGCCTGAATGACCATCAGGTCCCGTACTCCCGAACTTACCGTGACAGCCTGGACTTCATGTTCCCGGAGTTCTTCAAGCCCATCTTCCGACGCTTGCGCCGCAGCATCGAGGACGAGTTCAAGTGCAACGTCAGCAACATGGTGGGACGCGAATCCATTTTTCGCTACGGCCAGCATCTGCCATTCCATACTGAGCCGCACGCTGATATTTCTTGCGTGCTGTGGCTGGACTTCCCCGCAAAGCCCGACCCATCCAGGCGCGACTACTCGGGCATGTTCTGCCTGCATAACCCGCATCTCTTGTTTGGTGGCCGCGCAACAGGGGTGTTTGGCAATATCAACCACATGGAAATGCCATCGCCTGGTGATGCCTTCGTTTTCCCTTCTCACATGCCGCACTTTGTGTTCCCGTACAACGGCGAGCGCCCTGGCGTGGAACTTCACTTTGAAATGCTTGCGGAGGCTGCATGAAGCTCGTTACCTTCAATGCCAGCGTCGATGAAGAAAAGGCTGTGCGTGTAGATCAAACTGCTGAAGGCTACACCGTCTCATTTGCTGGCGCATCCATCAACATTGACGTACAACTTTTTAAGCAGGGCGAGCTGCAGTTCCTGATGTATGGCAAGCAGTATCAGAGCGAAGTCATCGGAATCGTGTCTCAGCGCGAATATGTAGACAGCCGCGATGGCCTGACGATCCTGGCTCAACACGGCCTGACAGATGGCCTCGGCTGGTTTTACTTCGGCGAAACCACCGAAGAGGCCTGTCTATGCATTACCAAGGCCATGGCGGCTCAGTGCCCCTTCGACATCGTGCAGCCGGGCAAGCCTCGTGATGTTCTGCCAGGTATCTTCCCCGACAGCGAAAGGCTGGGGGTTCGCAACCTGGCCAAGATCGCGCTGCTGCGCAAGCTCAACCCGCTCGACAGCCTCGCCGCCCTGGAAAAGCAGGTCGACTTGCTCAGCTCCCTGGTCATCCAACTGGCCAACCTGGTGCCAGGCCACGAGGGCATTGCCCTTGTCGACCACCTCAAGCACATCATCACCGATGCCAGCGCAAACGCAGGCAAGAGCGACGAGCATACCGTCGCCAGCGTGATGTCTTTCAAGATGGCGCTGCGCCAGGCGCAGGCCGATTACTTCGCTGCACGCGACGGAGCCTAATGATGGCCAAATTCATCCTTACTGCCATTAATCCTGAAAATGGCCAACGCACCCATTTCCACTACGACAACGCAACCAGCGAGTTGACCCGCGAATCTGGTGAGCCAGTGGTTCATGCGGTCGAAGTCGCTAAACGCGTAGAGGCTCCAGCAGTCTCCAAGCAGACACCACTGGGCAAGTCCAGCCCCCGCACCCTCAAGATCAGCCTGGGCCTGTCTTGCAACTACGAGTGCGAATACTGCTCTCAGCGCTTCGTGCCGCGCGCGGTCGAAACCAACCCGGGCGATGTGCAGGCCTTCATCGATGGCCTCGACGCCTGGGTGACGAGCCCGCCCGAGAAGGTTGAATTCTGGGGTGGCGAGCCTCTGGTCTACATCAAGACCATGCGCTCCCTGGCCGAGGCCATCAAGGCCAAGTTCCCCAAAGCAGATCTGTCGGTCATCACCAACGGCTCGCTGCTGAGCGATGACATCAACGAATGGCTTGATCGCATGGGCTTCAATGTCGGAATCTCGCACGATGGCCCAGGCCAGCATGTGCGCGGCCCCGACCCCCTGAAGGATTCGCAGCAGCGCGCCGCCATCATGGCGCTTTACACCCGTCTGGCCCCGCAACGGCGCATCAGCTTCAATGCGATGGTCAATCGCGAGAACGTATCGCGCGCAGCTATCCAGCGCTTTTTTATCGAGCTGACTGGCGACCACATGGTCCCCATCGGCGAGGGTAGCTTTGTTGATGCCTATGACGAGGATGGCATTGCTCACTCGCTTCAGCCAGATGAGCTGCACGCCTACCGCAATCTTGCCTTCCACGAAATCCGTACTGGCCAGGCCGCTAACGTCCAGGCCGTGAGTAGCAAGACGGCCAGCTTCGTCAATTCCATCCGTAGTCGTCGTCCTGCTTCCAGCCTGGGCCAGAAGTGCGGCATGGACAAGTCCGACAGCATCGCAGTCGACCTGCGCGGCAACGTCCTGACCTGCCAGAACGTGAGTGCAGCCAGCACCGCTCCCAATGGCCAGGCTCACCGCATTGGACATGTATCCGACCTGACCGCTGTCAAGCTCGACACTGCCACGCATTGGAGTAAGAGGGGGGACTGCCCGAACTGCCCGATGTTGCAGATTTGCCAAGGCTCCTGCATGTTCCTGGAAGGCCCCCTGTGGGACCGGTCCTGCGAAAACGCCTTCTCTGACGCTGTACCGATCTTCGCCGCTGGCTTCGAGTTCTTGACTGGCTTGGTACCGATCTATATCGACGGTCCCCAGCGCGATGATCGAAAGGACATTTTCGGATTTCTGCGCTCGGATCAGGGGAATGCCGTCAGCCCCTCTGCGAAACGATTTCCTATCCGAGTTGTCGCCGCATAAGAGGAACCTTTCCGTTTGGCCCGCCTGGCTTTGCCAGTGCGGGCTATTTTTTTGGAGATCAATATGATTGATGAAAACCAGCAGCCTTCGGTGCTCAGCATGCGCCAGGAGGATCTCGATGAACTGTTGACGCGCGCTGCCGAACGAGGCGCTGAGCGTTGCCTTGCCCACCTAGGCCTTGAAAACGGCCACGCTGCCCGAGACATCCGCGAACTGCGCGACTTGTTAGAGGCATGGCGTGACGCGCGCCACACGGCCTGGCAGACCGCGATCAAGGTTGCGACCACCGGAATCTTGGCCAGCCTGCTGGTGGGAGCTGCCATCAAGCTCAAACTGATGGGAGGCCCGCAATGATCGAGACCTTGCTCGGTGGCCTCCTGGGTGGGGCCTTTCGACTGGCGCCAGAGATCCTCAAGTGGTTCGATCGCCAGGGAGAGCGCAGTCATGAATTGGCAATGCAGGACAAGGCGCTGGAATTCGAAAAATTGCGCGGAGCTCAGCGCATGGCCGAAATTGGCGCCAGTGCCGATGCAGCATGGAACTCAGGTGCGATTGAAGCCTTGAAAGCGGCCGTGGTATCGCAAGGCCACCTTTCGGGGATCAAGTGGGTTGATGGACTGTCCAGCAGCGTGCGTCCGGTGATCACTTACTGGTTTATGGCCCTTTATTGCGCGGCCAAGACGGCTGCATTCGCGGCCGCCGTGTCAGCAGGTGCTGATTGGGGTACAGGAGTCCTGCACGCCTGGACAGAGGCCGACCAGGCGCTTTGGGCTGGTGTACTAAACTTCTGGTTCCTCGGTCGGGTTTTCGATCGCGTGCGGCCATGATCGCGGTGCCTCAGGCAGCGGTTCAATTGGCCAAGCAATTTGAGGGATTCGAGCGCGTGCCAAAGGCTGATCCTGGTAGAGCAAGCCCCTATATTTGCCCGGCTGGCTTTTGGACCATCGGTTACGGGCATCTTTGCGATCCAGCACACCCACCGATCACGGAAAAGGAGGGAGAGGCTTTGCTGGCCCAGGATTTGATGGTTGCGCTTAATGCTGCTCTGCGCTACTGCCCAGTGCTCATTACCGAACCCGAGGGACGGCTTGCTGCAATCGTGGATTTCACATTCAACCTTGGGGCGGGGCGGCTGCAGACGTCGACGCTACGACGGCGAATCAGTCAGCGCGACTGGGTTTCGGCCGGGCAGGAACTGCGCCGGTGGGTCTATGGCGGCGGGAAAGTGCTGCCGGGACTCGTCACACGGCGGGAGGCTGAGGCCGCCTGGCTGCTTCGCAACGCCTGATCCCGAATTGCGCGGAAGAGCTTGGCTTTACCGCCGAACAGTGCGTTCATGTCATCCACGCCAATTCGGAGCACAAGAAATGAGCAATCAATTCAAAAAGGCAGTCATCGACGACGTGTCCTGCCGCAGCATCGACGAAACCTTGCAGGCGAACCTGCTGGATTTATTTGAGTACGCCATGAAAGCGGTCGCGACAACGCTTGAACTCGGACGTGTTGTAGAACGCCTGCCCAGATGCCATACGCAGTGCGCCGTCCTGCTCGGCCACGCTGTGCGTGTCGAGGAATTTTTTACGCTCCAATACCGCTTGCTTGGTCGATTCCAGCACGGCATCAAGCCGCCTCAGTACGGTGAAGGGAAGGATCACGTCACGGTACTTGCCGCGCACGTAGACGTCACGCAGGCGGTCGTCAGCGATATTCCAGATGAAGTCAGCAACCCACTTCAGGTTGCTTTGGTCTTGTTGTTTTACGGGTTTCATTGAAGTCGGTTTCTCATTCATCGTTTTGTTTGTGTTCCGGGGGAGCGGTAGCCGGGTGCCAGCTTCGCGTTCTCTACCCCGTACAAGGCCAGCGGATCGCTGAGCCACAGGCGGTACTGCTCTTCTTTAAGACTGTGATCGGGCGAAGCATCAACGCTCCAGCGCAGCAGCATGTAGCCCGCGACCGCAGCGCGGACCCGCATCCGGATCGAGCCATCGGTCATCGCGTAGTCCATTTTGATGATCTCGGGGCGTTCAAGACGCGGGTGTGGAACGAAGTCCAGCTCGACAATGCGCGTCCATTGGATGTCGTTCTCGGGGCGTTCGTGCGCCAGCGGTTCCTCGTCGATCAGAGTTGGTGTCTCGATGCGCGTCACTACAAAATCGCGAAACTCGCGGGTCTTGCGATCAAATGCACGAACGTGCCAACGTAGGCCGGTGTCCACCAAGGCGAAGGGCACGATGACCCGTTCGGACTCGCCGCTGCTCATTGAGTGGTAGCGGATAGCAACTGGCCGCTTCGCGTGGATCGCTCGGCAGATCGGTGCTAAGACATCCATTTTGGGGTTGCTCAAGGCCGTAGGCGACTCGCAGGGCAGTAGTGGCTGCGTTGCCCCGTTAACGCCATCCCCGAAACCCAATGCAAGCGCTGACAGCACCCGTTGAGTTGCGTGCTCGAACAACGGGGAGAACGCCAGCCCTATTCGGTAGATCTTGTTACTGCCGTCAAAAGTGATGTTTTGCGGTGCGACTTCGCGGTAAAGCGCCAAGTCGCGTGTTGCTCCCGCCGGCGCGACGCCAAAGCGGTCGATGAGGTCAGGGCGGCCAATTTCACCGAAAAAATAAAGGCGAAAGTCGATGTAGGCCAGCCGTTCTCGCTGGGCGTGACTCAGGCTCTCGACGCGCTGGACCTTCATGGTCATAACAATCTTTGATGGGTGGATGGTATTGTTTTGGGTAAATAATATCATCATAATGATGATATGAGGCGGCCCATCCCCGAGTTGCTGCTTCGGACCGTTCAGCGAAGGACCATCCGCCATGACAACAGTGACACGCACCAATTTGAAATGCGCATGTGGGCACCAGGGGCAAATCGTCATGCGAGAGAATGATGCCCCGTTTTCTAGGCAGTACGAGGACTACTCTTTGGATGGGCTGAAAGGGAACAGTTTCTCTGTCCTGGACCGGTTCGCGAAGTGGGATGAAGTCTTCCGGGAGATGAAACCGGTGTGTCCTGAGTGTGGGAGCAAGCTCACAGAGGACAACATTGAGACCTGATCTTGTTCAAAACCGAGGCCCAGAAAGCCGAACGCCACCCGAAGGTGGCGCCGACTATTTGCACGTGGAGCCATCATCACGCGAGGTGAGAGCGGGATATCCACAGACTTCCTGTAAAGTCTAGCACAGAGATCGATGACAGGCAACAACCAGAACCACCTCGTCCATTTCCTGGCTCCGGCCCGGATCGCACGGTACCGGAGCTTCCTCAAGCTGACGACCAATGAGGAGGTACGGCGCGCGTATGCCTGGAATTATGCGATCTCAGCCACGGTGTTCCCTCTGCTGGGGTGTGTCGAGATGCATCTAAGGGATGCGATCCATCGTGTCATGTCCCAGAGGTATGCCCCTGCGGGAGCGGCTGGGCATCATGGGCATCCTTGGTATGACGATGCTCAGGCGCAACATTATCCTTTTACCGGAGATGCCAAAACGTCCATCGACGGCATTTTGCGAGACAAGAAGACAAAGAAAAGAAAAAAACCGCAACCCACAACGGATGACGTTGTCGCTGCTTTGACACCCTCCCCTGATATTCACCATCAACACTCGCATTGATGTGTGGCACTGGCGATCTATTTTGAGGTGCGCAAATGTTCGCTTCGCACACCCATGAACGACCGCAAGGGGTCGGGTGAAGCCGCTCGCTACCGAGTGACTCAGTCCGGCCAGTTGCAGTCATCCAACTTTGCGCCTGAACGCGGTTGTTAAAACCCCCAAGGGGGATAGATTGAGACTGTTTTAGTGGAGGCATTTTTGAGAGTTCATGCATTCATCGCCAGTAAAGTGAACGCAGAAATCCGTCTAACCGGCAAGTTCTCTGATCAGATTACATCAGGAGTTTCAAATGAGCGCATATGTGATTTTCGACGTCGAGATCCGTGACATGTCCAAGTATCAGGAATTCATGAAGGGGGTGAAGCCTGCACTTGATGCGGCTGGCGCGCGCTACCTCGCTCGCGGGGGTACTCACAAGGTGTACGAAGGCGACTGGAAGCCTCGGCGAATCGTGATCCTTGAGTTCCCGTCGGTTGCCGAGTGGGAGGCGTTCTACACTGGGCCTGTTTACCAAGGGCTCAAAGAAATTCGAGATGAATGCAGCTCTGCAAGACTCGTTTCAGTCGAGGGCATTGAGCCGTAACTTGCCAATGAACGGCCGGTAATGCCTCACTCAAAAGTTTCGCCTCTGCTTTTCTAAGTAGCCGATCGGCAGCAATGTCGATAGCAGGCAGCCTGCATGCATGCCAAAGTAAATGACAGCTCACGCAGCAGGCTAGTATTTGAAAGAGATTTCTGAATTGCTTGCCTTGGCTAGGTAGCATTACCTGAATTTGTAATTGGCTGGTGAAAACTGCTCCTGCCACAGATCGGGTAGCGCATTGCGAGTGAACCACAGCATGCTGACCTCCTGCGGTTGCCTTCCTTGCAGAATGTCCATCACCAAAGCTGGGTCCAGCAACGTCAGCCTCAGCAGTTCATTGACAGTGCTCGGGTCAAGCTCTTCTAGCTTGGCAATTTCTGAGCCGCTGCGGACCTTTCCTTCATCCAACAGCCGCTGCCAATAGTGGGCTCGGGCAAGGCCTTGGAACAGAGCAATTTGGCTGCTCTTGTCTATGCACTCTCCATCTAAATAACCCTCAGTCGTTTCAGGGGATATCACAACTGTTTTGATGCCCGGACGGCGCTTGAGCTTGAAGGGGGTGCGCGTGGTGATCCTAAAGTTGCCGTCGCTCATGATGTCGCTGACGGTCATGTCGCTCATGCGGGCATCTCCAGTTCCAGCATCTCTGCCCCCGTTGTTTTGGGCTTCATGGTTTCCAGCAGAGGGATCCAGTTATCTGTGCGCCAACTGACCTCAACCGTATCGTCCTCATGGAGCGTGATCCGTTCCACCAGGCTTCGGATGATGTGGCTCTTCACCTGATCAAAGTAGTTGTCCCAGATCTTCGCAGTGCGCTGCAAGATGAGCACGACCGCCTGCGGTTCTGGAATGCCAGGGTTGATGGACTGGATACGGTGCCAGTATTGGGTGAGCATCGTGCCCGAGCGCAGGAAATCAAGCACCTGCTTGGTCACCTCTTGCTCGAGGGGTTCAGCCGGTTGGTTCGGGATGCTGCTCTGGCTGGCACCTTCGTGCATCTTCTTGTTGTGCACGTAGTACCGATAGACCTTCCCAGATTTTTTTGTGTTGCCATTGGCAGGTACAGGTCACCGCCAGGGCTGTAGATCAAACCACGCAACAGGAACTCGGTGCGCGCCTTCATGGCCCACGTAGCCTGGTTCTTGTGGGTATGCACCGGCTCGTTGTTGCGACTGGGTTCCTTCAGGCGCGAGAGGACGTTCAGTACGTGCTCAGCGCTGACCCTTCCGGATTGCAAGGCCAGCTCAACGGCTACCAGCACCGCCTCCAGACCGTGCAAGGTGACCGCATTGAGCACCTGCGCCATGACCCGATCGCCACCGGGGTGCCGTAATAACTGGTCCTGTAATTGCCGCAAAGGCTCGGGCATCGTCCTGAACGGGGCGCCGTTGCGCAGCGCCCCAGGCTTGCGCTCGATCAACGCGATGTAATGCGTCCAGTCGTAGATCGTTTGGTCCCGCTCAAAGCAGCGCTTGAGACGGATGAACTCCCCATCTGGTGAGACCACCATCAGGTGGTCGTGGTACACCCGCACACTCACCATGGCATTGACCCACTCGCACGGCACGCTGTAGCGGTTGCGCTGGAAGCTGATCAGCGATGTGGAAGACACCCGCGCCGGGTGCTCGATGTACCCATCAAAGGGCCGGGGGTTGGGCATCAGCCGCAGCCGCTCGTCCTGGTACACATCGGCCACCGTCATGTGCACCCACTCAGGATGCTGCAAATGTTCCCAGGCCTCGACACAGGCCTTTTGCAGCCAGGCATTGAGCTCTTCAAGTGAAGTCCAGCGCCGCTCACTGGCTTCTCGCCAGATGCCCCGCCTGCGGTCCTGCACGTTCTTCTCGACAATGCCTTTCTCCCAGCCGGCCGCTCGGTTGCAGAACTCGGGATCAAACAGGTAATGCCCCGTCATCGTCTCAAAGCGCGCGTTGATGGTGCGCTTCTTGCCATCGCCCACCTTGTCCACCGCCGTCTTCATGTTGTCGTAGATCCCGCGCTTGGTGACGCCACCAAACACGGCAAATGCCCTGGCATGTGCCTCGAACAGCATCTCGTGCGCCTGGTTGTAATAGGCCGACAGCACAAACGCCCGGCTGGCCGCCAGCTTGGTGTGGGCCAGGTCCAAACGTCTGCGCAAACCACCGATGACTGCGTATTCAGTGCTCCAGTCAAACTGGAAGGCCTCCCCCATGTCAAAGTGCATGGGGACATAGCCTTGGCCTTTGGCTGCCAAGTCCTGCTCTTTGCGCCAGCGCAGGGCAAAGGTGTAAACCGGACCTCGGCTACCCGGGTAACCCAGCGCCCTTAGCCCCTCAAACAGCGCTTTGGTGCCTCGGCGCTCACGTTTGTTGCGGTGGCTGTCTGACTTCAGCCACTGCGTAAGCACCTCCTCATAGGGGCCCAATATGCCTGGCCCTGACGCCCTCTTGGGGTAACGGGGTTCGGTCATCTCCGGCTGCTCCAGCCACTTCGTGGCCGTGTTGCGCGAAATCCCCAGTCGATTGCTGGCCTCGCGTATGGATATGCCGTCCCTCAAAACAAGACGGCGCAATTTGCTCAAAGTACTCACGTTGATCACTCCTGCCACCCTGCATAAAAAATAAGCAGGGTAGCTTGTAGTGTGGCTCAAATTTCAACGTGTAAAGCTCCGAAACTGGCTCAGTTTTGGTTGTGATTCAACAGGGAGTGGATTTGCATCGAGATTTGATTAAAAGAATGGCTGTTCTAGCCTATCTATATGACTGCAAAGGGTCGAGGCTGTGTTGAAACGCATCTCCGCGCCTGCGGTTACATCCGCGGCTACAGCGCTGGCACCTTGGTGCAGCGCGCTAGTCACCTTGTTGTGGACATGCCGATCGGCGAAGGCGTGGTGGCGCTGCTGCATGGCCATTTGCAGCCGGCCGAAGCGGCTGCCGCGCTGATGGGGCGCGAGTCCTGGGGCGAGTCAGTCTAAACCCTCAGGCCGTGGACCCGCAACCTGCGGACTTGCAGATCCGTCCGGTAAAAGATCAGACCTCGAAGTTGTCGATCAACCGCGTCGTACCCAGTCGCGCTGCACCCAGCACCACCAACGACTGTCCTGTGTCCCCAGCTTGCGGGGCCTGCAGGTCGGCGCGGCGGCGTAGCGTGAGGTAATCGGGCCGCCAGCCTCGCGCGGCCAAGGCCTGCAGGGCGCGCTGCTCCAAGCCTGGCAGTTGTGCCGGCAGAGCATTCGCCGCGGCCAGCGCATCGCTCGCCAGGGTGCGCAGCGCCAGCGAGAGCTGAACCGCCTCGACGCGCTCGGTCTCGTTCAAATAGCCGTTGCGTGAACTCAGCGCCAGGCCGTCGGGTGCACGGCAGGTTGGGCCACCGACGATCTCGATCGGCAGCGTGAACTGGCGCACCATCTGGCGGATCACCATGAGCTGCTGGTAGTCCTTCTGGCCGAACAGCGCAACGCCTGCCGCGTGGCCGCTGAACACGGCCGAAAACAGCTTCATCACGACGGTGCTGACGCCGGTGAAGAACCCGGGTCGGAACTGACCCTCCAGGATGTCAGCCAACGCCGGGTCCGGGTGCATCTTGAAGGTCTGGGGCTCGGGATACAGGTCGGTTTCGCGCGGCGCGAACACGATGTCGCAGCCGGCCGCCTGCAGCTTGGCGCAGTCGGCGTCCCAGGTGCGCGGGTAGCTGTCGAAGTCCTCGTGCGGCAGGAACTGCAGGCGGTTCACGAAGATGCTGACCACGGTGGCGTCGCCCAGCAGCCGGGCCTGCTTGACCAGGGCCAGGTGGCCGTCGTGCAGGTTGCCCATGGTCGGGACGAAGGCAGGCTTGGCGTGCGCGGCCAGGAGCTGGCGCAATTCTGGGATGGTGCGGGCGATTTCCATGATCGGTGTGGATGTGGGCTGCGGGCCGTGCTTACCAGGCGTGCAGCTTGTCGTCGGGGAAGGTGTCGCTCTTGACGGCCTGGACATAGGCCTCGATCGCCGCCTTCACGTTGCCGGCATCTTGCATAAAGTTATGCACGAACTTGGGTATCTTCCCCAGGTTGATGCCGAGCATGTCGTGAAGCACCAGCACTTGGCCGGCCGTGCCCTTGCCGGCTCCGATGCCGATGGTGTGGCAGTGGTGCAACTCGGATGTAAGTTCGGCCGATAGCCACGCCGGCACCATTTCCAGCACCAGCATGGTGGCGCCGGCGTCCTGCAATTCATGGGCATGCTGCTTGAGCGTGCGCGCCGCCGCTTCAGTCTTGCCCTGCACGCGGTAGCCGCCCAGCGCGTGCACCGTTTGCGGCGTCAGGCCCAGGTGGGCGCAGACCGGGATGCCCCGCTCGACCAGGAATTTAACCGTAGGCGCGGTCCAGCCGCCGCCTTCGAGCTTGACCATGTGGGCACCGGCCTGCATCAGCTGGCAGGCGCTGCGCAGCGCCTGTTCGCGGCTTTCGGCGTAGCTGCCGTGGGGGAGGTCGGCGATCAGCCAGGCCGTGCCCTGCACCCGGTGCAGGCCGCGCGAGACGCTTTCGGTATGGTAGCGCATGGTCTCCAGCGTCACGCCCACGGTGCTGGGCAGGCCCTGGCAGACCATGCCCAGCGAGTCGCCTACCAGCAGGCACTCCACGCCAGCGGCGTCGGCCACGGCGGCGAAGGTGGCGTCGTAGGCTGTGAGCATGGTGATTTTCTCGCCCGACTCCCGCAACTGCTGCAGGCGTGGCAGGCTGACGGGGCGACGCTGCGGCAGCGGCGAGGCCGGGGGCAGGGTGCCGTAGGGCGTGGCGCTGGCGGGGGCCGTTGGGCTGGGGTTCATGGTGGGGCTGCAAGTCAAGTCAGTCGGTGTCGGGAGTCTATTCGATTCGGCTATGCTTCAGGCTCATGACACATTTTACCGATGAATCGCAAAAAGCCATTGCCGAGCTGGCCCGGCAGGATGCGGCGCGCGCGCTGCAGGAAGATGTGGGCAATGGGGATCTGACCGCCGGCCTGATCGACCCGGTCCGGCGCGCGCGGGCGCTTATCCTTGCGCGCGAAAGCGCCGTGCTGTGCGGCGCGCCCTGGCTCGAAGAGGCCGTGCACCAGCTGGACCCGCAGGCGCGCATCACCTGGCTAGTGGCCGAAGGCCAACGCTGCGTGGCGGATCAGGTGGTGGCGGAGATCGAGGGCCAGGCGCGCGCGCTGCTCACCGCCGAGCGCACCGCGCTGAACTACCTGCAATTGCTCAGCGGCGTGGCGACCACCACGGCCATGTATGTGGACGCCGTGAAGGGCACCCGAGCGCGTATCGTGGACACGCGCAAGACCCTGCCCGGTCTGCGGCTGGCGCAAAAGTACGCGGTGCGCACCGGTGGCGGCACCAACCATCGCATCGGCCTGTACGACGCGGTGTTGATCAAGGAAAACCATATCGCCGCGGCGGGCGGTGTGGCGCCGGTGCTGCAGGCAGCGGCGCAATTAATGAGGGAGGGTGCGGCGCAGGCCGCCTTCGTGGAGATCGAGGTCGAAACTCTGGTCCAGCTCGACGAGGCGCTTCAAGCCGGCGCGACCATGGTGCTGCTCGACAACATGGATATCCCTGGACTGAATGAGGCTGTGCGCCTGAATGCCGGCCGCGCGATACTGGAAATATCGGGTGGCGTGACATTGAAGAGCCTGCGCGCCCTTGCAGAAACGGGGGTCGACCGCATCTCCATCGGAGCCCTCACCAAAGACGTGAAGGCGATCGACTTTTCCATGCGTTTTCAGGAGTTGTGATGGGAGCAGTGATCTATCCGGTCATCGATGTGGAATTCGAGCAGCCGGCCTGCCCGACCCGCCATGCCTGGGCCCGCGTGCCGCCCGAGCCGTCGCCGGTGGAGCGCGCGGCGCTGAAGGACCGTATCCGGCAGTTGCTCAAGGCGCGCAATGCGGTCATGGTGTCGCACTACTACGTGCACCCCGACCTGCAGGACTTGGCCGAGGAAACCGGCGGCATCGTCAGCGATTCCCTGGAAATGGCGCGTTTCGGCCGCGACCACGCGGCGCAGACCCTGATCGTGTCCGGCGTGCGCTTCATGGGCGAGACCGCCAAGATCCTGAGCCCCGAAAAGCGCGTGCTGATGCCCGACCTGGACGCCACCTGCTCGCTCGACCTGGGCTGCCCGAACGTGGATTTTTCCGCGTTCTGTGACGCGCACCCGGACCGCACCGTCGTGGTCTACGCCAACACCAGCGCGGCGGTGAAGGCGCGCGCCGACTGGCTGGTGACGTCCAGCTGCGCGCTCGACATCGTGCGCGCTCTCAAGGACAAGGGCCACAGGATCCTCTGGGCGCCCGACAAGCACCTGGGCGCCTACATCCAGCGCGAAACCGGCGCCGACATGGTGCTCTGGCAGGGCTCGTGCATCGTGCACGACGAGTTCAAGGCCTTTGAGCTGGAAGCCCTGAAGAAGGAACACCCCCGAGCCAAGGTGCTGGTGCACCCGGAAAGCCCGGCCGAGGTGGTGGCGCTGGCCGATGCGGTGGGTTCGACCTCGGCCATCCTGAAGGCCGCGCATGAGCTGGACGCACCGGAATTCATTGTCGCCACCGACAGCGGCATGATGCACAAGCTGCGCGCGCTGAACCCCGGCAAGACCTTCATCGAAGCGCCCACGGCCGGCAACAGCGCCACCTGCAAGAGCTGCGCGCACTGCCCCTGGATGGCGATGAACAGCTTGGCGGGTGTAGCCCATGTGCTGGAGACCGGCGTCAATGAAGTGCACGTGGACCCGGCCCTGGGCCTGCGCGCGCGGGTGCCGATCGACCGCATGCTGGCCTTCACTGCCGCGCTCAAGGCTGGCCAGCCGGCGGGCGCGCTGGTGCCCCGGATCGGCGCCGCCTGAGGTCGGCGCGTCCGTGAAACCCGCGCATTCCGTGTCGCTGCGGCGCTGGCTGGCCGCGCCGGGCTCGCTGAGCCGCCACCTTGCGGCGCTCGGTTCGGACTACCGTGTGCGGCCCTTGCGCGAAGGCGGGCTGCGCCTGCTGCCCGACGAGGGTGCTGGTTCGAGCCGCGCGCGTTCGCAACGGTATTGGGGCCGCGAAGTCCTGCTCTACGTCAATGGCCAGCCCCTGGTGTTCGCGCGCAGCTTCACGCTCGCACGCGCGGTGCGGGGGCCGTGGCGGGCGCTGCGCCGCCTTGGCACGCGGCCGCTGGCCGACTTGCTGTTCGGCGTGCGCCCGGCGCACCGCGAGGTCCTGCCGCCGCTGCGCCTGCCGCCGGCATCGCCCTGGCACAGCCGGGTCGGGCGCGCGCTGCGGAACTACCCGGCCAGTCCGCAGCCGCGTCTGGGCGTGCTCTGGATGCGCCGCGCCCTGTTCGCCCAGCGCCGGGGCGGCCCGGCGCTGATGGTGCAGGAGGTGTTTCTGCCGGCCATCAGCCGGCGCGCCGGCCCGGGTGGCCGTTCTCCGGCCACGGCTCGGGGGTGGGCGACCGGGCCCGCAGCGGCTTCACATGCGCTGAGCCATGCCAACGCTGATTGACTTTGCCGCCCCGGCGGATGGCGCTGCGCCGCTGCGCTGCGCCTTCGGCGCGCCGCGCCGGGTGCTGGCGGCCCATGCCATGGAAGAGGTGCGCCCCGTACTGGAAGCCGTGGATGCGCTGGCCCGGCAGGGCCGTTGGTGCGTCGGCTACCTGCGCTACGAGGCCGCGGCGGCCTTTGACCCGGCGCTGGCAGTGCATCAGGCCGACGGCCCGCTGGCCTGGTTCGGCGTGCACGACGCCCCGCGGCACTGGCCCGAAGCCGAGGCAGGCGGCACGGCCGAGGCGCAGTGGCAGGGCGGCCTGTCGCGGGCCGCTTTCGACCGAGGCATGGCAGACATCCACCGCGCCATCGCCGACGGCGAGCTCTACCAGCTCAATTACACGGCGCAGCTGCACGGGGTGCTGCGCGGCGCACCACGCGATCTGTTCATGGCGCTGCGGCGGGCGCAGCCGGGCGGCTACGCCGCCTTCATCGACACCGGCGACGAGCAGCTGCTGTCGGTCTCGCCCGAGCTGTTCTTCGACTGGGACGGGGAGCGCATCCTGGTACGCCCGATGAAGGGCACGGCCCCGCGCGGCGCCACGCCCGAAGACGATGCGGCACTGGCCGCGCGGCTGCGAGCCTCGGCCAAGGAGCAGGCCGAGAACGTGATGATCGTCGACCTGATCCGCAACGACCTGTCGCGCGTGGCCCAGCCCTTTTCCGTGCGCGTGCCGCGGCTGTTCCGGCTCGAGGCGCTGCCCAGCGTCTGGCAGATGAGCTCGGACGTCGAGGCGCGCACCCGCGCCGGCACGACGCTGGCCGAGGTGTTCGCGGCCCTGTTTCCCTGCGGCTCGGTGACCGGCGCGCCCAAGGTGCGGGCGATGCGCATGATCCGTGCGCTGGAGCCCGAGCCGCGCGGCGTCTACTGCGGCGCGATCGGCGTGGTCCGGCCCGGCGGAGCGGCCACCTTCAATGTCGCGATCCGCACCGTGGCGGCGCGTGAAGGACGGCTGCGCTGCGGCATCGGCAGCGGCATCACGGCCGATGCCACAGCCGACGGCGAGTGGCAGGAGTGGCGCCACAAGCGTGCCTTCCTGGACCGCGCCAGCCAGTCCTTCGAGCTGCTCGAGACCCTGGCGCTCGAGGACGGCGTGCCGCGCGAGGCGCCGGCGCACCTGGCTCGCATGGCCCGCGCGGCCGCGCATTTCGCCTATCCCTGGGACGAGGCGCAGGCCCGGCAGGCCTTGGACCGGCTGGCCCGGGCCCATCCCCAGGGCCTGTGGCGAGCGCGGCTGCTGCTCGACGCCCAGGGCAGGCTGCAGGCCCAGGCTTTCGCCATGCAGGCCACGCCCGCTCCTGTGCGCCTGCAGCTCGCGGACCGGCCCTTCGAGGCCGCCGACAGCGAGTTCGTGCGCTTCAAGACCACGCGGCGCGCGCACTACGAGGCCTTCGAACCGAGCGCGCCCGGCGTGTTCGACACCCTGCTGTGGAACACGCGCGGCGAGCTCACCGAATGCACGCGCGGCAACATCGCCCTGTGCCTGGACGGCCGCTGGCTCACGCCGCCGCTGGCCAGCGGCCTGCTGGACGGCGTGGGCCGCCAGCGCTGGCTGCGCGAGGGCCGCATCGCCGAGGCGGTGGTGCGCGTCGAGGACCTTGAGCGCGCGAGCGGCCTGGCCTTCTTCAACAGCCTGCGCGGCTGGCTGGCAGCGGAGCTGGTCTGAACGTACCGGTTCGTCTCATCGTGCTGCGACGCGGTGCCGTGTTCCGTTCATGTCCCCCGGCGCCGGCCTTCGGCCGCCACCTCCTCCTTGACTTCACTGCACACGACACCGCGCCGCAGCGCTCCGGCCTGCGTCGTGGTGCGCGAAGCAGCGGCGCGAGAGCGGTGGTGGACCCGAAGGGGACGGTGGGTGAATGGCGCAGTGAAGTCAAGGAGGAGACGAGGGCGGTACGCCCTCGTCGGGGGACATGAACGGAGCCGTTCGCCCGCCGTCCCCGCCTCCCTTAACGCAGGCAGGGACCTCTTTTTGTACCTCTGCTCGCAAGTCGGTATCAGGCGCGCCGTAGCGGCAGCGCCGCGAGGCCACGGTAGGCGGGGTTCGCGCACCACTGCGGCTGGGTGCTGGCCAGTTGCAGGTCAGGCCAGCGCACGAGCAGGCGGCCGAGCACCACCTCGGCCTCCAGCCGCGTGAGCGCCGCGCCCAGGCAGACATGGACGCCTGAGCCGAAGGACAGCGCGCCCGGGTCGGCCCGCGTGATGTCGAGCGCCTCGGCCAGGGCGTGGCGCGCCGGGTCACGGTTGGCCGAGCCGATCAGGGCCAGCACCAAGTCGCCGCGGCGCAGCCGCTGGCCGTGCAGCATCAGGTCCGTCGTGACGCGCCTTCCCGTGTACTGCACCGGGCTGTCGTAGCGCAGCAGCTCGCGCACCGCGCCCGGCACCCCCGCCGGGTCCTGCCGCAGCCCCGCCCATTGCTCGGGGTGGCTCAAGAGCGCGAACAGGCCGTTGCCCAGCAGGTTGCGCGTGGTCTCGTGGCCGGCGAACAGCAGCATCGCGCATTGGGCCAGCAGCTCGGCATCGTCACGGATCTCGCCGCGCTCGCGCGCTTTGAGCAGCTCGCTCAGCAGGTCGTCCCCCGGCGCGGCGCGCTTGGCCGCCAGCTGCGCCTGGAAGTAGCGCGTCATCGCCAGCAGGCTGGCCTGGGCGCGGCGCGCCTGTTCCTGGCTGGGCTCGGGCGCGCCGATGAAGGCCGCCAGGTCGTCCGACCAAGCCATGACCTCGGCGCGGTCCGCGCCCTCAATGCCCAGGATGGCCGAGATCACGCGCACCGGCAGCGGGCGCGCGAGCCGGGCGATGAAGTCGAATTCATCGGCATGGTCCAGGCCGTCGATCAGCTCGTCGGCAATGCGCTCGATCTGGGGCCTGAGCCGCGCCAGCGCCTCGGGCCTAAAGGCAGGCTGCAGCAGGGCGCGCAGCCGCCCATGGTCGGGCGCGTCGAGGAACAGCAGGGCACGCGCGAACAGCTGCTGGAAGCCCGCCAGCGCGCCGCGCTCGGCCGCAGCCTGGTTCACCCAGCCGCCGGTGCGCTGGGCCGCAAAGCGCGGATCGCGCAGCACGCCTTCCACGTCGGCATGGCGCGTGAGCAGCCAGGCGCCGCCAAAGAATTCCTCGCTCCAGTGGATCGGCCCGGCTTCGCGCAAGGCCTGGTAAGTCGGATATGGGTTGGCCAGAAACGCGGCGTCGACGATGGGGCGCCCCAGCGGATGGGGCGGCGATGTCAGGACGGCGCTCATTCGCTCTGATCGTTGCGCGCCGCGGGCCGCTCACCCTGCGCCTTCAAGCCCAGGCGCTCGAACAGCCGGCGGTCCCGCTCGGCCTGGGGATTGCTGGTGGTCAGCAGCTTGTCGCCGTAGAAGATCGAATTGGCGCCGGCGGCGAAGCATAGCGCCTGCAGGGCCTCGTCCATCTGCTCGCGCCCGGCCGACAGGCGAACCATGGTGCGCGGCATGGCGATGCGGGCCACCGCGATGGTGCGAACGAACTCGAACGGATCGAGCGGCGCGGTATCCGCCAGCGGCGTGCCTTCGACCTGGACCAGGTTGTTGATCGGCACCGACTCGGGGTACGGGTCGAGGTTGGCGAGCTGAGCGATCAGCCCGGCGCGTTCGGTCCGGCTCTCGCCCATGCCGACGATGCCGCCGCAGCAGACGTTGATGCCGGCATCGCGCACGTGGGCCAGCGTGTCCAGCCGGTCCTGGTAGTTGCGGGTGCTGATGATGTTGCCGTAGAACTCGGGCGCGCTGTCCAGGTTGTGGTTGTAGTAGTCCAGTCCGGCCGATTTGAGTGCCTGCGCCTGCCCGGCTTCGAGCATGCCCAGCGTCATGCAGGTCTCCAGGCCCAGGGCCCGGACCTCGCGCACCATCTCGGTCACTTTCTCCATGTCGCGCTCCTTCGGGCTGCGCCAGGCCGCGCCCATGCAGAAGCGGGTCGCGCCCTGGGCCCTGGCGGCCTGCGCAGCCTCCACGACCTCGGCCAGCGGCATCAGCTTGCTGGCCTCGACGCCGGTTTCGAAATGGGCCGATTGCGGGCAGTAGCCGCAATCCTCGCTGCAGCCGCCGGTCTTGATCGACAGCAAGGTGGACAACTGCACTTCGTTCGGGTCGAAGTTCTCGCGGTGCACCTGCTGGGCCTGGTGCAGCAGGTCCATGAACGGCAGCGCGAACAGCGCCTCGACGTCGGCGACGCGCCAGCGCACCGCGGCGCCCGGGCTGTCGGGCGGGGTGCTGCGCGCGCGCAGGCCAGAAATGTCGATGGTGGCTAAGGTGGTCATGTCAGGTCCTTCATGCGAGGGGGTGAAACGTTTCAGGGAGCGGCGAACACGGTGCGCAGCGCCGCGTCGTCCAGGTGCGCGGCCACGGCAGCCGCGCCGGTTGCGGACAGCCGCGGCACGAGGCCGAGGCAGGGGGCCTGGTGCTGCCGCCACAGGCGTTCGCGCAGACAGGCGATGTTCTCATCGATCCAGGGCATGCTGGCGTCAACGACGTTGCCGATCCAGCCAACCGGGCGCAGTCCGCGCGCGCGCACCGCTTCGGCGGTGAGCAGCGCATGGTTGATGCAGCCCAGGCGCAGGCCGACCACCAGCACCACGGGCAGGCCGAGGTCGGCAGCCAGACCGGCCGTGTCCCATTCCGGGCCGAGCGGCACGCAGAAGCCACCGACGCCCTCGACCACCAGCACGTCGGCGCGCGCCGCCAGGTCGTTCGCGGCCTGCAGGATCACGCCGCGCTCGATGGCGCGGCCTTCCAGCGCCGCCGCGATGTGCGGCGCGCAGGCGGTGTCGAACTGGTAGGGACCGACCTCGGCGTCGGTCAGCGCGAGCGAACTGGCCAGGCGCAGGGTGCGCACGTCGTCGTTGACGCGCACGCCGTCGACCAGCTCGGTGCCGGCCGCCACCGGCTTGAACCCGGCGCTGCGCCAGCCCTGCCGGGCGCACCAGTGCAGCAGCGCCGCGCTGATGCGGGTCTTGCCGACCTCGGTGTCGGTGCCGGTGACGAAGCAGCCGCGCGGCCTTGGCGAGAGGCTCACTGGAGTACCTTCGTGCTGCGCACTGCGGTGCGAGCTTGCTTGGGGACGGCCCGGCGCGGCGCTCATGCGAGGTCCTTCGCAGCGTGGGCCAGGCCCTGGACCAGGCGCTGCACGTCGTCCGCGCTGTGCGTGGCACTGAGCGTGATGCGCAGCCGCGCTGTTCCAACCGGTACGGTGGGCGGGCGGATCGCCGGCACCCACAGGCCTTGCGCGTCAAGCGCGGCGGCCAGCGCCATCGCGGCGGCGTTGTCGCCGACGATCAGCGGCTGTATCGCGGTGGCCGAGTCGGCCAGGTGCCAGCCGAGCGCGGGGTGCGCTTCGGTCAGCGCGGTGAGTCCACTGCGCAATTGCGCGATACGCTGCTGCAAATTCGCACGGCGCCGGTCACCTTCCTCGCCGCCGATCAGCCGCAGGCTTTCGCGCAAGCCATGGGCCACGGCCGGCGGTGCTGCCGTCGTGTAGATGTAGGCGCGCGCCGCCTGGACCAGCCAGTCGATGATGGTGGGGTGCGCGGCCACAAAGGCGCCGCCCAGGCCGGCGGCCTTGCCGAGCGTGCCCATGACGATCAGGCGCTCGCTGCGCAGGCCAAAGTGCGCCAGGCTGCCGCGGCCTTGCGGCCCGAGCACGCCGAAGCCGTGCGCGTCGTCCACGATCAGCCAGGCATCATGGCGTTCGGCCAGGGCGAGCAGCCCGGGCAGGTCGGCCAGGTCGCCATCCATGCTGAACACGGCGTCGGTCACGATCAGCTTGACCGGCGTGGTGCAGCGTTCGAGCTGGCGCGCCAGCACCGCGAGATTGCCGTGGGCGTAGCGCTGCATGGCCGCCATGGCCAGCAGGGCGCCGTCGATCAGCGAGGCGTGGTTGAGCTTGTCGGCAAAGATCGTGGCGCTGGCGTCGCCCAGCGCGGTGAGCAGCGCCAGGTTGGCCATGTAGCCGGTGCAGAAGCTCAGCGCCCGCGCGCCCGGAATGGACGGCGCCAGCCAGGCGGCCAGGTCGTCTTCGAGCGCGGCATGGGCGCGCGAGTGGCCGCTGATCAGGTGCGAGGCGCCGCTGCCCGCACCATGGCGCCGCGCGCCCTCGGCCAGCGCCTCGATCAGCGCCGGGTGGTTCGCCAGGCCCAGGTAGTCGTTGCTGCAGAACGCGAGCAGCTCGCGCGCCGGTGCGTCACCCACGCTGACGCGCTGGTGCGGCGCGCAGGGCGATTCGGCGATACGCCGCTGGCGCCGCAGCGCCTGCGCTTCGCGCTCACGCAGTTGGCGGTTCAGGTGGTCTATCAGCATCGGAGCGGCGCTGGTTCAGCACGTCGTCGAGTGTGGCCATCACGCGCCCGGCCAGCCAGGCTGACAGTTCGTCGTCGAGCACATAGGGCGGCATCAGGTAGACCGTGCGGCCGATCGGTCGGATCATCAGCTCGCGTTCGCGGCCGGCCAGATGGAAGCGCTCGGCAAAGCGCGGGCCCGCGAAGGGCTCGCGCACGTCGAAGGCCCAGATCATGCCGCGCTGGCGGAAATGCTCGATGCGCGGGTCGGCTTGCAGCGGCGCGAGCGCGGCCGTGAGCATGGCGGCGCGTTCACGATTGCGCTGCAGTACCTGCTCCTCCTCGAAGCGGTCGAGCACCGCGAGTGCCGCGCGGCAGGCCAGCGCATTGCCGGTGTAGGAGTGGGAATGCAGGAAGCCACGCGCCACGTCGTCGTCGAGGAAGGCTTCGTAGATGCTGTCGCGCGAGAGCACCAGCGACAGCGGCAGGTAGCCGCCGCTGATGCCCTTGGACAGGCAGACCAGGTCGGGCCAGATCGGAGATTCTCCCGGCAGCGCGGCCTGCTCAAAGGCAAAGAAGGTCCCGGTGCGGCCGCAGCCAACCGCGATCTCGTCGGCGATCAGGTGCACCTGGTACTGGTCGCACAGTGCGCGCGCGGTGCGCAGGTAGGCGGGGTCGTGCATGGCCATGCCCGTGGCGCCCTGCACCAGCGGCTCGAGGATCAGGGCGGCTATGTGCTCGTGGCGCGCTTCGAACAGTGCCTGCAGGTCCGCTGCGGCACGCTGCGCCACGTCGGCGGCGGACTCGCCGGGCGCGGCCTGGCGCGCGTCTGGCGACATGACCTGGTGCGCGCGCATCAGCAGCGGATCGTAGGCGTCGCGGAACACCTGGACGTCGGTGACCGCCAGTGCGCCCAGGGTTTCGCCGTGATAGCCCTGGCGCAGGCAGACGAACTCCTGCTTGGCCGGCCGGCCGCGGTTGCGCCAGCAGTGGAAGCTCATCTTCAGCGCGATCTCGACCGCCGAGGCGCCGTCGCTGGCGAAGAAGCAATGGCCGAGCACGCTGCCGGTCCGTGCCGACAGGCGCTCGGCCAGTTCGACCGCCGGCTTGTGGGTGCAGCCGGCCAGCATCACGTGCGGCAGGGTGTCTAGCTGGTCCTTGATCGCCGCGTTGATGCGTGCATCGTCGTGGCCGAACAGGTTGACCCACCAGGAGCTGATGGCGTCGAAATAGCGGCTGCCCTGGTCGTCGAACAGCCAGGGGCCCTGGCCACGCACGATAGGCAATGGCGGCATCTGGGCCGCGCGCTGCATCTGCGTGCAGGGATGCCAGATATGAGTCAGGCTGCGCTGTTGCAGGTCGGAAGAGGCGTGGCGCATGACTCGCTAAGTGAGGGGGTTGGCAAGGGCTCGCATCCAGGCACGGGTGCGGGCGTTTCTGTGACCGACGGAAGCCCGAGCGGCGGCACAGTGGCCTGGGCCGGCGATGCGATGTGGCCTTCGCATGCGGCAGAGGTGTATTCCATTTTACTGAATCTCCTCAGCAACAGTGATTCGGGCTGGCTTGCGGGTAATCTTAATTAATAATTATAGATCACATTGAATGAATCCGCAGCGTTATCACGGCACCGCCCGCGCGCGATGCGGTGCCGAGGTTCGGCAACCCTTTACTTCTTTTCCGAGAAGGTCCTTCTCCCACGCCGATCTGCCAGGCGCTGGCGAACGCATGAGTCAGCCGTCGATGAGGCGTGTGAAGCGGCGGGCTGGCCACCTTCGCGCGCCATCAAAGGTGCTGGGTCGGCACCTTGTGGCGCAGCTCGGTCTGCCGGTTCTTGTCGTCGACGAACACCAGCTGGGGTTCATGGCCGGCAAGCTGGTCGTTGTGCACCTGGGCGAAAGCCGCAATGATGATCAGGTCGCCCACGGCGGCGCGGCGCGCGGCCGAGCCGTTGACGGAAATCATGCCGGAGCCGCGTTCCCCCCGAATGGCGTAAGTGACGAAGCGCTCGCCGTTGTCGATGTTCCAGATGTGGATCTGTTCATTTTCGGCGATGTCGGCGGCGTCCAGCAGGTCTTCATCAATGGCGCAGGAACCTTCGTAATGCAGCTCGCACTGGGTCACGGCAACGCGGTGGATCTTGGACTTGAGCAGGGTGCGGAACATGGGGTTTCCTCGGAATCAAAAAGTGGACGGAACAGGGCGGCAACGCCTGGCGCGTCGGACTCAGGGCTTGAGCTCCAGCGTGCAGGCGTCGCCCAGCGCCTCGCGCCAGACGCGCACGCGGGACAGGCGGGGGCTAAAATCGGGCATCTCGTTGGCGATGAACAGGCAGAGGTTTTCCAGCGTCGGCGCGCCCAGGCCGGGCACCTCGTCGAGCATGCGGTGGTCCAGCAGTTCGCGCACCTCGTCCAGGCGCCGGCGCAGCAGGCCCAGGTCGATCACCATGCCGGTGTCCGGGTTGCGCGGGCCGGCCAGCCAGACCTCGGCGTGGTAGGTGTGGCCATGGATGCGGCGGCTGCCTTCGGCCTCGATCTCGCGTTTCAGGGTGTGGGCCGCATCGAAGAAAAAGCGTTGGCTGACGGTGAACAACATGAGTCTCTCGGCTTTCAGCGGATGCCGCTGATCTTGTGGGTTTGCAGGCTCAGCCGCCAGACTGGGTCGCGCAGGCAGGCGGCGATGCAGGTGGCGGTGTTGGCGGCCTGGGCGGGTCCGTCCATGGGCTGCAGGAAGCGGTGGGTGAATTGTCCGGTGCGGGCGATGGCCTGCAGGTCCAGGCCCGGCTGGGGCCAGACCAGCTTGAGCTCTTGGCCTTGACGCTGCACCCAGGGCGCGCTGGCCTTGGGGCTCACGCAGAGCCAGTCGATGCCGGGTGGCGCGGCGACCGTGCCATTGGTTTCCACGGCAATGCGGAAACCGCGCGCGTGCAGCGCGTCGACCAAGGCCTCGTCCACCTGCAGCAGCGGTTCGCCACCGGTCAGCACCGTCAGGCGGTGAGCATCATCGCCGGCCGGCCACTGCGCCGCGATCAGTGCCGCCAGTTCGTCGGCCTGCGCGAACTTGCCGCCCAGCGTGCCGTCGGTGCCGACGAAGTCGGTGTCGCAGAAGCGGCAGACGGCGTCGGCGCGGTCCTCCTCGCGGCCGCTCCAGAGGTTGCAGCCGGCAAAGCGGCAGAACACGGCGGGTATGCCGGTCTGCGCGCCTTCGCCCTGCAGGGTGTAGAAGATTTCCTTGACGCTGTAAGTCATGCGCCCTCCATGCCGGGACCCGAGGGCGTCAGCACCGTGTTGACCGCCTGCGGCAGCTGCGCCGGGTAGTCTCGGCTGAAGTGCAGGCCGCGGCTTTCGTGGCGGGCCTGGGCGGAGCGCACGATCAGGTCGGCCACCTGCACCAGGTTGCGCAGTTCCAGCAGGTCGCGCGTGACGTGAAAGGCGCTGTAGTACTCGTCGATTTCCTGCTGCAGCAACGCGATGCGGTGCGCCGCGCGCTCCAGGCGCTTGTTGGTGCGCACGATGCCAACGTAGTCCCACATGAAGCGGCGCAGTTCGTCCCAGTTGTGCGAAATCACCACGGTCTCATCGGCGTCGGTGACGCGGCTATCGTCCCAGTCGGGCAGGGCGGGCGGGGCGGCGCGCGGTGATTGCGCGATGTCTTGCGCCGCCGCGCGCGCGAAAACCATGCATTCGACCAGTGAATTGCTGGCTAGCCGGTTGGCGCCGTGCAGGCCGGTGCAGCTGGTCTCGCCGATCGCATACAGGCCGGGCAGGGTGGTTCGGCCGGCCAGGTCGGCCAGCACGCCGCCGCAGGTGTAGTGCGCGGCTGGCACCACGGGAATCGGCTGGTTCGTGATGTCGATGCCCAGTTCCAGGCAGCGCGCATGGATGTTGGGGAAATGTTCCCGGATGAAGGCGGCTGGCTGGTGCGAGATGTCGAGGTAGATGCAGTCCAGACCGTGCTTCTTCATTTCGAAGTCGATGGCGCGGGCCACGACGTCACGCGGGGCCAGCTCGGCGCGCGCGTCGTGCTGCGGCATGAAGCGCGCGCCCCCGGCCGATTCGGGTAGCAGCAGCCGCCCGCCCTCACCGCGCACCGCCTCGGAGATGAGGAAGGACTTGGCGTGCGGGTGGTACAGGCAGGTCGGGTGGAACTGGATGAACTCCATGTTGGCCACCTGACAACCGGCGCGCCAGGCGGCTGCGATGCCGTCGCCGGTGGCGGTGTCGGGGTTGGTGGTGTAGAGGTAGACCTTGCCCGCGCCGCCGGTGGCCAGGATGGTGTGGGGCGCGCGGAAGGTGATCACCCGGTCGGTCGCTTCGTCCAGCGCGTAAAGGCCCAGGCACTCGTCGTGCGCCAGACCGAGCTTTCGGCCGGTGATCAGGTCCACCAGCGTGTGGTTTTCCAGCAGCGTGATGTTCGGCGACTGGCGCACGCGCTCGATCAGTGTGCGCTGCACTGCCGCACCAGTGGCATCGGTCACGTGCACGATGCGGCGCTGGCTGTGGCCGCCTTCGCGCGTGAGGTGCAGCTGACCGTCCTCGCGCGAGAACGGCACGCCGAGTTCTTGCAGCCAGACGATGCTTTCGGGCGCATGCTCGACGACGAAGCGCGTGGCGGCCGCGTCGCAGAGGCCGGCGCCCGCGACCAGTGTGTCCTCCACGTGCGCCTCGAAGCTGTCGCCCCCGGCGAGCACGGCGGCGATGCCGCCCTGGGCCCAGGCGCTGGAGCCATCGCCCAGCGTGCACTTTGTGATCACGGCGACGTGGTGCGTAGCGGCCAGGTGCAAGGCCGCGCTGAGGCCCGCCAGGCCGCTGCCGACAATCAGCACATCGAAAGAGCGGGAAATTTCAGCCATGAAGGGTCTTGATTGAGGAAGGATGTTGAATGGCAACGCAAAGTGAGCCACTATTTGCAACCAATATTGAGCCACCGGTTTTTAAATAATTTAGCCTAGTCGGTTGTGGACAATTTTAACTGCTCTGCGTTTTTTGCCTTGTTGCGAGAAAACTTGGCGCTGACCCTGTTTGGCGAAAAGCAGCGCGGTGTGCCACCGGTGGTGGATGGCGCTTTCATCTACGGTGACATCACCGAGGGTGGGGCGATCCTGACCTATCCGAACGTCATGGTCACGGTGCTGGCCATCGTGTTCATCGTGGCGCTGCTGTTGTTCGTGCAGTACACCCGGCCGGGCCGCGCCCTGCGGGCGATGGCGCAGGACAAAGAGGCTGCGCGCTTGCAAGGTGTAGATGTGAAAGCCACCACTACCCTTGGCTTTGCCATTGGTATGGCGCTGGCGGGACTGACCGGCGCGCTGTTGGTCACGGTGTACGGCGTGACCTCGGGCGTGGGCTCCAACATTTCCACCAAGGCCTTCATCATGATCATGATCGGCGGTGCGGGCGTGACTTCGGGGGCCATCGTCGTCGGAATCTTGCTGGGTTTTGCCGAAGCCATTGGCTACGACCTGCTGCCCGGAAGCCTGACTTATTTGCTGATTTTTGTGGGAATGATCGTGTTCCTGGTGTTCAAGCCCAATAGTTTGTTTGGCTAGCCTTGGGGCTGAAGGGAGTCAAGAAGTGAACCCTCATGGATACTGGAAAGTTTAACAATCCACACGTCCATCTTGACGGCATCAGGTTCGGCAAGGCTTTGCGCAGGGGGTGAGATGGATTTGACGACTCCATCTTGATGGATGGATTTCTCGGCTCAGGGGCGCTCGAATCTTGCCCAGAGGGCAGGCGATTTCCATAATCTGACCTGCCTTGACGGTGCTTGCGCCAGTAGTCCGGATTTTTTTTTCGGTCCAGGCCTTCTGCGCACGAGACTGGTTGTCTCGGTAGTCTGGGTCGGATTGAAGCTTGCTTTTGTGCCATTGCCGCCTACGCTCTTTCTGGCAATTGGCCGTTGAGCAATACGCTTGGTTTGGCACCTGCGGCGCTGGGATGAAACGAGCGCCACAGTGGGCGCAACGAAGCTTGGTCATGGATGTTCTCCAGTCAATTGAGGGACTAGAAACATCGCTCGATGCGAGGGGCAGGGGGAGAGGTTCGTGATGGCAGGCTTGTTGAAGAGCCCTTGAATGTGCGTCAGTAAATTAAAGACTCCTTTAATGTGATGGCGATGAGTCGAGTTTTGCCGTTTGGATGAGATTGACAGTCATGTATCCCAATTGATACAATGTTTCATGAAGACGATCTATACGACCGAAATTTTTGATGGGTGGTTTGACTCCTTGCGAGACAAACAAGCAGCCCGTCGGATTCAGGTGCGTATTGATCGGGCGGAAGAAGGAAATTTCGGAGACCATAAATCTGTGGGTGACGGCGTTTCCGAAATGCGAATTCATCACGGTCCAGGCTTTCGGGTGTATTTCACGCTACGAGGTTTGGAAATCGTCATCCTTTTGGCCGGAGGAGACAAGTCGAGTCAGGCCAAAGATATTCAAACCGCGCAGGAGCTAGCGCGTCAACTGAAGGAGTAAGAGATGACTGCTCTTAAGCTACGTAAATGGGATAGCGCAGAACACCTCAAAACCGAAGAGGACATGGCGCTTTATCTGGAGGCATGCCTGCAAGAGGCGGGGGATGATGCGGCCTTTATTGCCAAGGCTCTAGGCACCATTGCCCGAGCCAAGGGCATGTCACAACTTTCACGCGATACGGGGCTGGGCAGGGAAAGCCTCTACAAGGCGTTGTCAGGGGAGGGCAACCCCAGCTTTGCCACCATCTTGAAAGTCACGGCTGCGCTGGGAATCAAGCTCCACGCACAGCCGTTGCATGTGGGCTAAGTGCGGTAGTTGTGGATTTGGGTTCAATTCCGGTGAACGGATTTGAAGTTGAGTCGGTACAGTTCGTTGATGTAAGTCTGATCTATCGGTTGGCTAAGTCACTACCTCGCATTCACGCCCTAGTACTCTCTGGCACGCTTGAGTGCTAATAGAAAGTTCCTGAGTGGTCAACCATCCACCACCAATCACCACCTGGGGTCAAATTCATTGAAGAGTTTGACCCCTTTCTTTTTCCCCTTGCACATCAACCACTTACGCGATGTGCCTGCGGTGCGTTGACTTCCCCACACCCCCTCCAAAACACCCGTTCCAGGTCAAAACAGCCGCTGTTTTTCGCTGTTTTCGCTCAAACCCTCCGGTGCGCACCGGAGCCGACCCACGGTTTTATGCGGCAAAACATCAAATAGTTTGAGTGGACGACTGGTATAGCAGTTGGCTCAATCGGGCGTATTGGCGTCCGCAAGGACGGTAAAGGCTGGCTGAAGTCACTCAAATTCAGTAAGACCAAGTCCGCAATGTGTGCATTAGGGGGCACCTGATTTGATCCTCATGTTTGACTGCATGGCAAT
>Ga0255192_1000040_pt1 | contig 34074 bp, 30 predicted proteins | sample Miss_Miss_RepC_8_2_FD_189950 | JGI IMG/M metagenome (GOLD analysis project Ga0255192, IMG submission 189950) | Freshwater microbial communities from Mississippi River, Louisiana, United States - Miss_Miss_RepC_8h | ecosystem: Environmental > Aquatic > Freshwater > River | place: USA: Louisiana...
TAGGTCACGCAGCTTGCCGTCTGCATCGATGAGGCCGGGCTTTTCCTTGCCGGGCTGGCCATAACGAACGAGTTTCATGCGATTCCTTTCAATCGAAGTTCAGTAAGTGGCACGGCCACCGGACAGATCAAACACCGCACCCGTGGAAAACGAGCAATCTTCGGTGCACAGCCAGCTCACCATCGCCGCGATTTCTTCGGGCAGACCGAAGCGGCCCATCGGGATCTTGGAGAGCATGAACTGGATGTGCTCGGGCGTCATTTGATCAAAGATCGCGGTCTTCACGGCGGCCGGTGTCACGCAGTTGACCCGGATGCCGGTGCTGGCCAGCTCCTTGCCCAGCGATTTGGTCAAGCCGATCACGGCGGCCTTGCTGGTGCTGTAGGCGCTGGCATTCGGGTTGCCGTCCTTGCCCGCCACGCTGGCAATGTTCACGATCCGGCCGTAGTTGGCCTTTTGCATCAGCGGCACGATCTCGCGGCAGCAATGGAAGATGCCGTTGATGTTCACCTGCATCACCTGGCTCCAGGCGTCCACCGGGTATTGGGTGAGCGCGGTGTTGGGCCCCGTGATGCCCGCGCTGTTGACCAGCGCATCGACCTTGGGCGCCGTCTGCGCCACGGCCTGCACCACGCTGTCGTGCCGCGCCACATCGACCTGCACCGTCTGCACCCCCGCGCCCAGCGCCTGGGCCGCGCCCGCCAGCGCCACTTCATCGCGGTCCCACAGGGTGACGGTGGCGCCCGAGGCCAGCATGCGCTGTGCAATGGCAAAACCCAGACCGGCTGCGCCGCCGGTGATGACCGCGTGGCGGCCTTTCATGTCCAGCTGGTTCATGTCTTTCCTTTAAATCGTCATGCCGCCATCGACCATGTAGGCGTTGCCCGTGGCGAACTGCGATTCGTCCGAAGCCAGGAACAACACGATGGGCGCGATCTCGTGCGCCTGCGCCAGCCGCCCCATGGGCTGGCGGGCGATGAAATTCTTGCGGGCTTCCACCGGGTCGGGTTGGGCGTTGATGCGGTCCTGCAGCGAAGGCGTGTCCACCGTGCCCGGGCAGATCGCGTTGCAGCGGATGCCGCGCGCCACATAGTCGGCCGCCACGCTCTTGGTCAGGCCGATCACAGCCGCCTTGCTCGCGCCGTAGATGAAACGGTTGGGCAGGCCGCGCACGCTCGAGCACACGCTGGCCATGTTGATGATGCTGCCACCCCCCTGCGCGAGCATGCCGGGCAGCACCGCCTGGATCATCCAGAACTGCGCACGCGCATTGAGGTTGAAGGCGAAGTCCCAGTCGGCATCGGTGGCCTGCTCGATGTTGCCGTTGTGCACAAAGCCCGCGCAGTTGAACAGCACATCAATGCGCCCCGCCTGCGCCACAAAGGCCTGGATGGCGACCTTGTCCAGCACATCGAGCCGGGCGGTGCGGATGTTGGCCTCCCCCTCGAAGGCCTTGAGCAGATCGGCATTGACGTCGGTTGCCCAGACCTGGGCGCCTTCGCGGGCCATGGCCAGTGCGGTGGCGCGGCCAATGCCTTGACCGGCGGCGGTGATGACCGCGTGTTTTCCTTGGAGTCTCATGGTGCAGGCCTTTGCGGAATGCGCACATTCAGGGTTTGGCCTGATGCGCTGCGGTGAGCTTGCTGGCATTCTGAATTGGTCTGACCACTTGTCCAATTCTCGCAAACCCTGAGACCCCGGATCCACCGTGCCCATCCAAGCCGTTGAAGCCCAGCGCCTGTACCAGCAGATCGCACAGCAGCTGCGTCAGCTGATCGCTTCGGGCGAATTTCCGCCCGGCAGCCGCCTGCCCGCCGAACGCGAACTGGCCAGCCAGCTGGGCGTGAGCCGCCCCTCGGTGCGCGAAGCCCTGATCGCGCTCGAAGTGGAAGGCTGGGTCGAAGTGCGCACCGGTTCGGGCGTGTACGTGCTCACGCGCACCGCACCCGAACGCCAGGCTGTGGCCGCCACCGAGTGGGGGCCGCTGGAAGTGATCCGCGCCCGGCGCCTGGTCGAAGGCGAGATCGCGGCGCTGGCCGCACAGGCCGTGCAAGCCGAGCACCTGCAGAACCTGCAGCAAGCCCTGCAGGCCATGGAACAAGACGCCGCCGCTGGCCGCGCTCCGCTCGAAGGCGACCGCGCTTTCCACCTCACGCTGGCGGCCGCCTGCGGCAACGCCGTGCTGTCCGACACCGTCACCCAGTTCTGGGACGCCCGCAAGGGACCGCTGTTTGAACGCCTGGGCGACTATTTCGAAACGCCGGAGTCCTGGCGCTGCGCGATCGAAGAGCACCGCCGCATTTTGTCGGCCCTGCAGCGCGGCGACGCCGAAGCGGCGCGCCAGGCCATGCAGCACCACATGGACCAGTCGCACGAACGCTTCAACGCCAGCTGGCCCAAAACCGCAGCCCCACAAGGAACACCATGAGCGCCTTCATCCGCCTGCACCCCCAAGACGACGTCGTCATCGCGCGCAGCCAGCTGATCAGCGGCAGCACGGTGGAAGAAGTGGCCGTGCGCGGCCTGATCCCGCCTGGCCACAAGATCGCCACCCGCGCCATCGCCGCGGGCGAGCCGGTGCGCCGCTACAACCAGATCATCGGCTTTGCCAGCCAGGCCATTGCGCCAGGCGAGCATGTGCACACGCACAACCTGAACATGGGGCCGGAAAAAGGCAACTTCGAACGCGACTACGCCATCGGGCAGGACGTCAAACCTGAAGCGCCGCGCCAGCAAGCCACCTTCATGGGCATCCAAAGGCCCGACGGCCGCGTGGCCACGCGCAACTACATCGGCGTGCTCTCCAGCGTGAACTGCTCGGCCACGGCGGCGCGCGCCATTGCCGACCATTTTTCGCGCCGCACCAACCCGCAGGCGCTGGCCAACTTTCCGAACATCGACGGCGTGGTGGCCCTGACCCACGGCACCGGCTGCGGCATGGACACCGAGGGACTGGGTCTGAAGTTGCTCGAACGCACCCTGGCCGGTTACGCCAGCCACGCCAACTTCTGGGGCGTGGTGGTGGTGGGTCTGGGCTGCGAGGCGAATCAACTCAACACCTGGCTGGCCCACAGCAGCCTGCGCGAAGGCGAGAGCCTGCAGGTGTTCAACATCCAGGACACCGGCGGCACCCACAAGACGGTGCAAAAAGGCATTGCCCTCATCGAGCAGATGCTGCCCAAAGCCAACGCGGTCCAACGTGAGCCCTGCAGCGCCGAGCACCTCGTGATCGGCCTGCAGTGCGGCGGCTCGGACGGCTATTCGGGCATCAGCGCCAACCCGGCGCTGGGCGCGGCGGTGGACTTGCTGGTGGCGCACGGCGGCACCGCCATCCTGAGCGAAACGCCCGAGATCTACGGCGCCGAGCACCTGCTCACGCGCCGCGCGGTCCGGCCCGAGGTGGCGCACAAGCTGATCGAGCGCATCCGCTGGTGGGAGCAGTACACCGCCGCCAACGGTGGCGAGATGAACAACAACCCCTCGCCCGGCAACAAGGCGGGGGGCCTCACCACCATCCTTGAAAAATCGCTTGGCGCCGTGGCCAAGGGCGGCACCAGCAACCTGCAGGCGGTGTACGAGTACGCCGAGACCGTCAGCGCACGCGGCTTTGTCTACATGGACACGCCCGGCTACGACCCGGTGAGTGCCACCGGCCAGGTGGCAGGCGGTGCCAACCTGATCTGCTTCACCACCGGGCGCGGCAGCGCCTACGGATGCGCGCCCTCGCCCAGCCTCAAGCTGGCCACCAACACCGCGCTGTGGCAGCGGCAGGAAGAAGACATGGACATCAACTGCGGCGAGATCGTCGACGGCGGCGTGAGCATTGCCGAGATGGGCCAGCGCATCTTCGAGATGATGCTGGCCGCGGCGTCGGGCGAGGCCACCAAGAGCGAGCGCCACGGCTACGGGCAAAACGAGTTCGTGCCCTGGCAGGTCGGCGCGGTCATGTAACCACCGGATGAGAGAAAGCCCATGAGCCACACGATTTCCGCCCAGGACCTGCGCGCCAAAGTCGCCCGCATCATTGAAGCCGCAGGCAGCCAAGCCGCCGAGGCGGCCCAGGTGGCCGACAACCTCGTCATGGCCAACCTGAGTGGCCACGACTCGCACGGCGTGGGCATGGTGCCGCGCTATGTGGACGCCGCGCTCGAAGGCGGCCTCTCGCCCAACACGGGCGTCAAAGTGCTGCTCGACAGCGGCGCACTGCTGAGCCTGGACGGCCAGCGCGGTTACGGCCAGATCACCGGCGTGCAGGCCATGCAGATGGGCATGGCGCGGGCGCGCCAGCACGGCAGCTGCATCGTGGCCCTGGGCAACTCGCACCACCTGGGGCGTATTGGCCACTTTGCCGAAATGGCGGTGGCGCAAGGCCTGGTCTCGATGCACTTCGTCAACGTGCTCTCACGCCCGGTGGTGGCGCCCTTTGGCGGCGGCGATGGCCGCTTTGGCACCAACCCCTGCTGCATCGGTGTGCCGATGGCGGGGCGCGAACCCTTTGTGCTGGACTTCGCCACCAGCCGTGTGGCGCAGGGCAAGATGCGCGTGGCCCACAACAAGGGCGAGCGCGTGCCCGAAGGCACGCTGATCGATGAACACGGCCAGCCCACCACCGACCCCGGCGTGGTGGTGGTGCCGCAGTCCAACGGCCTGTTTGGCGCCCTCATGACCTTTGGCGAACACAAGGGCTACGGCATGGCCGTGGCCTGCGAACTGCTGGGCGGCGCGCTCACCGGGGGCGGCACCTGGCACCGCCAAGCCGACACGAAACGCGCCGTGCTCAACGGCATGCTCACGGTACTGATCGACCCCGCCCAACTGGGCACACAAGCCACGTTTGAACAGGAAGCCCTGGCCTTCACCGACTGGCTGCGCCAAAGCCCCAGCCGTTCGGGCGGCGTGCTGATGGCGGGGGAACCTGAACGCGCCGCAAGACTGGCACGCACGCGCGACGGCATCGTGGTGGACGACGCCACCTGGGCCGAACTGGAAGATTCAGCCGCCAAGGTCGGCCTGAAAGGCGGCTGAGCGACAATCGGCATGTTGTCCTGTAAACACCATGCAAATCCAGTCTTTCCTCTCTCTCCCCCTGGCCATCGCCATCGCTGCGGGCACCCTGCTGCCCGTGTCTGCCCCCCTCGCGGCCAAGCACCAATCAGCAAAACAGCTGTCAGCGAAAACCGCCGCCCACAAAAAGGCCGCTGCTGCGCCTTCCAACGCACTTCCCCCGCTGGAAGCCCAGACGGCCCTGGCCAGCAACCCGCCCGCACTGCCCGCCAAAGCCTGGCTGCTGATGGACTATGACTCCGGCGAAGTGCTGGCCGCAGCCAACGCCGACGAGCCGCTGCCGCCTGCCTCGCTCACCAAGATGATGACCAGCTACATCGTCGAACAGGCGCTGCGTTCGGGCAAGCTCAAGCAGACCGATCTGGTGACGGTGAGCCAGAACGCCTGGTGCCGCGGCACCAGCGCCGAATCGTGCATGTACCTGCCCCTCAACAGCCAGGCCAGCGTGATCGACATCCTGCGCGGCATCATCATCCAGTCGGGCAATGACGCTTCCAAAGCCATTGCCGAACACATGGCGGGGTCGGAAGACGGCTTTGCCAAGCTGATGAACGCCGAAGCCCAGCGCCTGGGCATGAAGAACACCCGCTTCATGAACCCCACCGGCCTGCCCGACCCGGCCCACAAGTCCTCGGCGCGTGACCTGGCCATCCTGGCGCGCGCCATCATCCGCGACGGCGCCGAGTACTACCCGATCTACGCCGAACGCGAGTTCAAATACAACGGCATCAAGCAAGGCAACCGCAACGCCCTGCTCTACACCGACCCCACCGTGGACGGCCTCAAGACCGGCCACACCGCCGAAGCGGGCTACTGCCTGGTCACTTCATCCAAGCGCAACGACATGCGCCTGATCTCGGTCATCCTCAACACCCACAGCGCCCAGGCGCGTGCGGACCAGACGCGCACGCTGCTGGGCTGGGGCTTTGGCAGCTTCGAGAAAGTCACCCCGATCCAGCCCAACACCGCCGTGGGCACCGCCAAGGTCAGCTTCGGCAAGGCCGACACGGTCGCAGCCGGTCTGGGCTCGCCCTGGATGCTGACCGTGCCGCGCGGTCAGCAGGTGCAGACCACGGTGGAACTGCAAAGCGGGCTGGAAGCACCGGTGGCCAAAGGCACGGTGATCGGCAAAGTGCTCGCAACCTCAAACGGCAAACCCGTGGGCGAAGCCCCGCTGGTGGCGCAAGCCGATGTCGAACGCTCCGGCCTGCTGCTGCGCGCCTGGCAGCACATCACCCGACTGTTTGGCAAGTGAGCCTCCGGCATGCCCTGAGCGCAGGGCATGCACACCGCCGCGGCGGCAGGCTCCAGCCACCGCGACTCAAACCAGCCGGACCAGGCTTTCCTGAAGGTATTCGGTCGGTTTGCGGGCGAAGCCCGTGCGCACATGGCGCTGCAGGCGCCCCATCAGAAACGCCTGCATGACCGACGCGCTGACCAGCACATCCACCGTGGGGGTGCTGCTGTCTTGCATCGCCCCTTTGAGCGACTGGCGCAGCTGCGCCTCGATCTTGTCCATCAGCAGGTTCACCCGCTGCTGCAGCCGTTCGTGCTCATGGATCAGGGCGTCGCCGGTCATCACGCGGCACATGCCGGGGTTCTTTTCGGCGAACTGCAGAATCAGCGAGACGATGCGCAGCGCCTGCGGGGCGCCCTCGGGCTCGCGGTCGGTCACCTGACGGATCAGGCCCATGCAGGACTGCTCGACAAAATCGATCAGCCCCTCGAACATCTGTGCCTTGCTGGCGAAGTGGCGGTACAGCGCCGCCTCGCTCACGCCAATGCGGGCCGCCAGCGCCGCCGTGGTCACGCGTTCGCCACCGGGCTGCTCCAGCATGTTGGCCAGCGTCTGCAGGATCTGCAGTCGCCGCTCGCCCGGGCGCGGGCGCTTGCGTGCAGGCGGGCCGTCTTCGCGCTCCTCGGCTGCGGGCTCATCGTGCTCGGACATGGGGCCTCCTGAGGACTGGCGCCGCCCAACAGGGCTCAGCGGCTCTTGATCATGGTGCCGAAGGCCTGATCGGACAGGACTTCGAGCAGCATGGCATGCGGCACACGGCCGTCGATGATGTGCACCGCATTCACACCGCTCTTGGCGGCGTCCAGCGCCCCGGCGATCTTGGGGATCATGCCGCCGCTGATGGTGCCGTCGGCACACAGCTCGTCGATGCGCTTGGCGGTCAGTTCGGTCAGCAGCTCGCCCTGCTTGTCGAGCACGCCACGGATGTTGGTGAGCATGAGCAGTTTCTCGGCCTGCAGCGCCATGGCCAGCTTGGCGGCCACCACGTCGGCGTTGATGTTGTAGCTCTCGTTGTTCACCCCGAAACCGATGGGGCTGACCACCGGGATGAAGGCATCGTCCTGCAGGCACTGGAGAATGGACGGGTCGATGCTCTCGATCTCGCCGACCTGGCCCACATCGTGTTCCTTGCTCGGGTCCTGGCTGTCCACCAGACGCAACTTGCGTGCGCGGATCAGGCCACCGTCACGGCCGGTCAGGCCCACAGCCTTGCCACCGGCGCGGTTGATCATGCCCACGATGTCCTGCTGCACTTCGCCGCCCAGCACCCATTCAACCACTTCCATGGTCTCGGCGTCGGTCACGCGCATGCCCTGGATGAATTCGCCCTTCTTGCCCAGGCGCTGCAGCAAGCCCTCGATCTGCGGGCCGCCGCCGTGCACCACCACCGGGTTCATGCCCACCAGCTTGAGCAGCACCACGTCTTCGGCAAAGGCCTGCTGCAGGGCCGGGTCGGTCATGGCGTTGCCGCCGTACTTGATGACCAGGGTCTTGCCGTGGAACTTGCGGATGTAGGGCATGGCCCGCGCCAGGATCTGGGCCTGTTGCTCGGGGGTCACGGTGGAGGCGGTGGTGTCGGTCATGGTGGGCTCGAATGGAGAAGTTGGGGCGGATTGTGCCGCAGCAGGATTACAGAATTTCGTTCAGCAGACGGTCCACGCCGGTCTGCCAGTGGGGCAGGGTCAGGCCAAAGGACTGCTGCAGTTTTTGGGTGTCCAGCCGTGAATTGTGCGGACGCCTGGCGGGCGTCGGAAAGGCGCTGGTCGGCACGGGGGCGATCTCGCCCACTTTCCAGCCCAGATCGGGCCGCAGTTCGCGGGCACGGGCAATGGCATGGCTGGCGTAACCGTGCCAGCTGGTCTCGCCACCAGCCACCAGGTGGTAAAGGCCCGACAGCTGGGGGTGACGCAAGGCGGCGCGGATGGCATGCGCCGTCATATCGGCAATCAGGTCGGCGCCAGTGGGCGCGCCGTGCTGGTCGTCGATCACCGTCAGCCGTTCCCGCTCCTGCGCCAGGCGCAGCATGGTTTTGGCGAAATTGCCCCCACGCGCGGCATAGACCCAGCTGGTCCGAAAGATCAGGTGCTTGCAGCCGCTGGCGGCAATCGCCTGCTCGCCCTCAAGCTTGGTCTGCCCATAAACGCCGAGCGGACCGGTGGCGTCACTTTCCTGCCAGGGGCGGCTGCCGCTGCCGTCAAAGACGTAGTCGGTCGAGTAATGCACCAGCCAGGCGCCGGTTTCGGCCGCCACCTGCGCCAGCGCAGCGGGGGCGCTGGCATTGAGGGTGCGGGCCAGGTCCACTTCGCTCTCGGCCTTGTCGACCGCGGTGTGTGCAGCCGCGTTCACGATCACGTCGGGACGCAGCGAGCGCACGGTCTGCGCCAGACTTTCTGGCTGACTCAGATCGCCACAGGGGGTGCTGTGGCGGTCCAGGGCCGCCAGCTGCCCCAGCACGCTCAAGCTGCGCTGCAGTTCCCAGCCCACCTGACCGTTTTTACCCAGAAGAAGAATTTTCAAACCAGCCTCGCCATTCATGCTCGGGATTTTTGTTGTTTGTCATCCTCGGGCCTGACCCGAGGATCCATGGATTGCCCGGTCCAGCCGAGCAATGACAACGGCGCACAGCGCATCACGCCATAAGCTGCGCATGACACGATTCATGCGTATTGCTTGCTCACCCACTCGCGGTAGGCGCCGCTTTGCACATTGGCCACCCAGTCCGGGTGATCCAGGTACCACTGCACCGTTTTGCGGATGCCGGTTTCAAAGGTTTCCGCAGGCTTCCAGCCCAGCTCACGCTCCAGCTTACGTGCGTCGATGGCGTAGCGGCGGTCATGACCCGGGCGGTCGGTGACATAGGTGATCTGGGTGGCGTAGCCCGTGCCGTCGGCTTTGGGGCGGAGTTCATCAAGCAGCTGGCAGACCGTCTGGACGATTTCGATGTTGGGCTTTTCGTTCCAGCCGCCCACGTTGTAGGTTTCGCCCAGGCGACCGGCTTCAAGCACGCGGCGGATCGCGCTGCAGTGGTCCTTCACATAGAGCCAGTCGCGGATCTGCATGCCGTCGCCGTACACCGGCAGGCTCTTGCCCGCCAGGGCATTGACGATCATCAGCGGGATGAGTTTTTCCGGGAAGTGGTAGGGCCCGTAGTTGTTGGAGCAGTTGGTCGTCAGCACTGGCAGGCCGTAGGTGTGGTGCCAGGCGCGCACCAGGTGGTCGCTGGCCGCCTTGCTCGCGCTGTAGGGGCTGTTGGGCTCGTAGCGGTTCGTCTCGGCAAAGGCCGGGTCGTCCTTGGCCAGCGAGCCATACACCTCGTCGGTAGACACATGCAAAAACCGGAACCCACTCTTTGTAGGAGCGGTCGCCGACCGCGATGAACCCTCTGCAGACGCCCCATCGCGGTCGGCGACCGCTCCTGCGGTGGGGGCATCGCGGTTGGCGACCGCTCCTACGGGGAGGGCACTCCAGTAGTGGCGCACCGCTTCCAGCAGGTGGTACGTCCCGACGATGTTGGTTTCGATGAAGTCGCCCGGACCATGGATGGAGCGGTCCACATGGCTTTCGGCGGCGAAGTTGATCACCGCGCGCGGCCGATGCTCGGCCAGCAGGCGCTCGAGCAGGGCGCGGTCGCCGATGTCGCCTTGCACGAAGATGTGATGCGGGTTGCCCTGCAGGCTGGCCAGGGTTTCCAGGTTGCCCGCGTAGGTGAGTTTGTCGAGGTTGACCACGGGTTCATCGGAACCTGCGATCCAGTCGAGCACGAAGTTGCCGCCGATGAAGCCAGCGCCGCCAGTGACAAGAATGGTCATGGGTGTATAAAGTACAACACCGCCCGAAGGGACGGTACCTTGTGGATTCTAGAACCACCCTCAGCCTTCAAAACGGAACCGCCATGGCCAAGAAACCCGAACCCGCTGACCCGTCCGGCATGCCCGACCTGTCTGCCCTGTCCAGCCACCAGATCTGGCTGGCCGGCCTGGGGGCCATGGCCCAGGCCCAGGCCCAGGGCAGCAAGGCGATCGAGACGCTGGTGAGCGATGGTCTGGCCTTCCAGCGCAAGAGCCAGGAAGAAGCCCGCCAGCGCTTTGAAGAGGCCACCGAACGTTTCACCAACATGGCCCAGGGCCTGGGACAGCAAACGGTCGGGCGCATCGACAAGCTGGAGCATGTGTTTGAAGAGCGCGTGGCCCGCGCCCTGCACCGGCTGGGCATGCCCACACTGCAGGACATTGCCGACCTGCAGACCCGCGTGGCCGACCTGGAAGCACGCCTGGCCGCCAGCGCCAAACCTGCAGCCGCAGCCAAAGGCGCCCCCAAGGCCGCCAAGACCCCGGCGCGCAAGAGCAGCCGCAAAGCCTGAAGCGCCCATGGCCAAAAAAGCCCCTCGCCGCACGGCCGAACGGATTGCCAGCGTCACGCTGGACCTGTTCAACCGCTACGGTGAGCCGCATGTCTCGACGACCATGATTTCGTCGGAACTGGGCATCAGCCCGGGCAACCTTTACTACCACTTCCCGTCCAAGGACAAGCTGGTCAATCACCTCTACGACGGGTTCGAAGCGTCCATGCTGGCCCTGCTGGAGGCGGGTGGGGACGTGCAGGACATCGAAGACGCCTGGTTTTTTCTGCACACCCTGTTCGAGCGCGTCTGGGACCACCGTTTTCTCTACCGCGACCTCAACCACCTGCTGGCGGGCAACCGGCACCTGGAGACGCGGTTTCACGCGGTGCTTGAACGCAAGACGCAGGCGCTGCGCCAGATGCTCGAATCCCTCTCGGCGGCAAAGATCATGCAGATCGGCCCCGATGACATCGAAACGCTGTCCACCGGCATGAGCGTGATGGTGACTTACTGGCTGAGCTATGAGTACGTGCGCGACCCACGCCATGCCATGGAGCCGGAAAGCGCCAGCCAGGCCATGGGGCGCGGTGCGCAGCATGTGCTGGGTCTGCTCACCCCCTATCTGGGCAGCGCGCAACTGCAGCAGCACCTGCGGGCACTGACCTCGGCCTACGCCGCACGCGCGGACTGAGCCACTCAGGAAAAACGCAGGCTGGCCAGCGTCAACAGGCCATCAAAGATCAGGTTGTCCACGAGTTCGAATTCGATGGACATGCTCGGCGCCATCTTCCAGCCGGCTCCGCCGGTCATGACGCACATCGGCTCCATGCCGGTGTGGCTGCGCAGGTGTTGCACCATGCGCTCACAGGCACCGGCAATCGCGAAGGTGCCGCCGCTGGTCAGCGCGTCGCTGGTGTTGGTCGGGAACATGCGGACCTCACCGGTGGGCACATGCAAGCCGGCGGTACCCGATTCGAGCGCGCGCAGCATGATGCCGTGCCCCGGCAGGATCAGGCCACCGAGAAATTTGCCATCCTGGTCAATGGCCTCGACGGTGACCGCCGTGCCGACCATCACCACCACCAGCGGGCGAGGCTCGCCGCGGGCCAGCATGCGCTGACGGGCACCGACCATGGCCACCCAGCGGTCTGCACCCAGACGGGAAGGGTGGTCGTAACCGTTGACGAGTCCCGCTTCGGCCTGGGCAGAAACCACCCACTGGGGCACCACGTCCCACAGCTCCATCTGCTCCTGCACGCGGCGACGCACAGCATCACCGGCCACGATGCAGCCGAGCATGCGGTCCGGCACAGGCAGCTGTGCCCAGGCGCCTTCGCTCAGGCGGTCGATGTTTTCAAGAAACTCCGCGCCGTGGGCCAGCAGACGGGCTTGCGGATGGGCCTGGTCATACAGGGCCCATTTGAGACGGGTGTTGCCGACGTCAATGGCCAGGAAGTTCATGCTCACATGATAGCGGCTGCGGCCGAAAGCCTCTTACGCAGTTCCCGCATTGTCCGAGGTCCCCAGACCCTGGGCCTTGCGGATCACCTCCTGGGCGTCCCGGTCCGTGCGGTCGGGCGATTCGGCGTCGTCCACCTGCAGCAGCAGGCCCTGGATGCGGGCGCCATGCTCCACGGCAATCGAGGTGTATTTGAGGTCCCCCTGCACCAGGCAGTCCCTGTGCAACTCGACCCGGTCCATCGCGTGGATGTTGCCGCAAACGCGGCCCGCCACGATCACGCGCAGCGCCACCACGTCGCCCACGATTTCCCCGGTGGGTCCGATCACCACCGACACCGCCTGTTCGGGGGCACCGATCACATTGCCCACCACACGGCCATCGATGCGCACGCTTTCATGCAGGTGAAGGTGCCCCTGCAGCTCGGCGTGGCGACCGATCAAGGTGTCGAATTTTTCGTGGCTGAGCACCAGCGGTGTCGAGGCACTTTTTTTCTTTCCGAACATGTCTTCTCCTCCCTCAGAATCGCGACCAGCGCTGCACGGCATGGATCGGGTGCATGGGCTGGTTGCGGTAAAGCACTTCGTAGTGCAGGTGTGGCCCGGTCGAACGGCCGGTGTTGCCCAGCAGGCCCACGCGATCACCGGTACGCAGGGTCTGTCCGACCTGAACCGAAATGGTCTTGAGGTGGGCATAACGGGTGGCAAAGCCCTCTGCATGCGCGATCTCGACCATGTTGCCGTAGGCCCCGTTCTCGCGCGCCACGCGCACGGTGCCCGGGGCCGTGGCCACGATGGGGGTGCCGCTGGGCGCGACGAAATCGATCCCCTCATGCATGCTGGGCAGGTGTGTCATCGGGTCTGATCGCACACCAAACGTGCTCGACAGGAGAAAGTCTCTCTGGATCGGCAAACCCAGCGGCAGCGCCTGCAAGCGCATGTGCTGCCTTGACCAGGCCGTATCCACCTCCTCGACCGATCTGCGCAGATGGTCTAGAGAGCCTGTGACGTCCGCGATCCGATCGCTCAGCGCGGCGGCATCGGCTTGCCAGAAGGGCAACTCCCGCATGGGGCCACCGCGCCCCTGGCGCGCATCCGCCCCCCGTGACAGGGGCTGGGCCAGCGCCGCCAGGCCCACACGCGAGAAAAACGCTTGCCGCCCGGCCTCCATCTGCTGCAGGCGTTCAACGGCGTGTCCCAGTTGCTGCTGCAAAGCCGTCAACCGGGCACTGTATTGCGCCTCGATCCTTTGCTGTTCCTGCAGACTGGCCACCCCACCCATCTTCTGGGCCAGCGCAGGCACATGCTCCACCGCCACGCGCAAACCGACCAACTGAAACAACCCGCCCAGCAACAAGAAACCCAGCGCCATGACCACCAGCGCTGTCAGCACCTTGCGCCGCGTGATCGACAGCGCCACCACGCGTGATGTCGGACCCGATACCCAAATGAGTTGCATGCATCCCCCCTGGAAACATCCGGTGATTCTAGGGGAAAGCCGAAATAAATAGTACTTATGTTTTCAAACAATCAAGCCAGCCAGGCTTGCCAGAAAAAACAGAAATCCCACTTTTCCTGGCGGCAAACCTGCAAATACACCTTGCGGCCGTCGAAAACTCAAACCGCAGAGCCGGATTGGGTCAGGTGCAATGCCGCCAGCGCCATGATCTTGGCCGAATCGACCAGCTCCTGAATGCCGACGTATTCATCGGGCTGGTGCGCCAGATCGAGGATGCCCGGGCCGTAGGCAATGCAATCATTGAGCTTGCCCGTGCGCACGATGTGTTTTTGGTCGTAGGTGCCCGGGCTGGCGATGTAGCTCGGCTCTCGGCCCAGCACACGCGCAATGGCCCGCGCGGTGGCATCCACCACGGGCGCATCCTTGGGCGTCGCTGTGGGCACGAAACTCATGATGTCGCGGATGCCATAGTCAAAGCCGGGCCGGGTGCGCTTGAGCTCATCGAGCATGTCGATGATTTCCTGCTTGACCGCCTCCAGGTTTTCCTCGGCAATAAAGCGCCGGTCCAGCACCGCCCGACAGCTGTGCGCGACCACCGGCGCCGGCAGATCCCCCGTGGGCCAGCCGCGTTCGTCGGTGGCGTAGTGCTGCTGCACCTGCCCGCCATGGATGCTGTTGATGTTGAGCGTGCTGACACGCGCCCCCGCGGGCTCCACCGGTTCGGTCGTGTGCCGGTGGCGCAAGCGCGGCTGCAGCTGCGTTTCAAGCAGGTGGATGAAGGCGCTCATGTGGTTGATCGCGCTGTCGCCCAGAAACGGCATCGACCCGTGCGCGATCCGGCCGCGCGTCTCCACTTCACTCCACCACACGCCACGGTGGCCCAGACAAATCCGGTCCACGCCCAGAGGCTCAGGAATGATCACATGGTGAACACGGGGCGGGCTGAAGTAGCCTCGCTCGGCCAGGTAACCCACACCCGAAAATCCGCCAGACTCCTCATCGACGGTGCCACTGATTTCCAGCGCCCCGGGAATGGGCAAACCCGACTCAATCAGTGCTTCGCAGGCGATGATGCTCGACGCCAGACCCCCCTTCATGTCGCAGGTACCGCGCCCATAGACCCGCCCATGGGCCACTTCGCCGCCAAAAGGATCAAAGGTCCAGCCCGAGCCCGCCTCGACCACATCGATGTGGCTGTTGAAGTGCACACAAGGGCCGCTCGCCTGGCCTTGCCAGCGCGCCACCACATTCACGCGGGGGTGGCTGTCGCTGTCGCCAGGCGCCCCCAGGGCGCGCACGTATTCCACGGCAAAGCCACGCCGTGCCAGCCGCTCACCGATGAATCGGGCGCAGGCCTCATAGGCGTCACCGGGTGGATTGACGGTGGGAATGCGGACCAGGTCCTGCGTGAGGGCCGTGACTTCTTCGCGCTTGGCCTCGATGCGGGCCAGCAGGGCATCGGTATCGGGTGTCATGCGCTCACTCTAGGGGGCCGCCGAGCGCCGTCCAGTCACCAAGGGAACAAGGCTCAGCTTTGACGCCAGGGCAAGCCGTGAAAGCGCCATCCCCCCAGGCGGCCACGCTGCGCATGGGCATCCGGATCGCCTTCAAAGCCTTCCAGGATGTTGTAGGCCTGCAGGCCCAGTTCGGTCGCGCGCTGGGCCGCCGCCACCGAGCGCACACCGCTGCGGCACAGCAGCACCAGCTTTTTGCCATCGGCGCCCAGGGCCTGGATGCCCGCATCAAAGTCGGGGTTCATGGCCATGCCCGGCCACTGCTTCCAGGCCAGCGCCTGTGCGTCGGGCACAAAACCCACCCAGGCCCGCTCGGCGTCGGTGCGCACATCCACCAGCACCGCCTCTCCCGCCTGCACCCAGGCCCAGGCCAGCTGAGGACTGACGTCACCGGCGTAGCCGGACGCGGGCTTGACAGCGAGCAGCGCGTCGCCACCGGCGTCATGGCGCAGCCCCGAGCTCAGGTTGGCCGGCACGGCCTCGTCAATGCGTTTGGGTTTGGGCAAATTGAGCTGGTTCATGGTGTCCACAAATTCATCCCGGGTTTTACCGGCCACCCGGGCATTGCTGCGCTTTTCCTGGCCGATGGTCGAATGGGTGCGGCCCTGGTAGTCATGGCCGGGCCAGACGGTGGTGTGCTCCGGCAGCGCCAACAGGACCTCGGTAAGGCTGCGGTAAAGGGCTTCGGCACTGCCGGACTGAAAGTCCGTTCGGCCACAGCCATTGATCAGCAAGGTGTCCCCGGTGAAGACATGGGCCGCCGGGCCTGAAGGCCCGGTGTTTTCCCACCAGAAGCTCATGCTGCCTGCCGTATGGCCCGGGGTGTGCAGGCAGCGCAATTGCTGCGCGCCAAACTGAAGCACCTGGCCGTCGACCAGCTGCACCGACGCCGTGCCAATGTGGCAGCCCTCGGGGGCCGCCGTGCGGGCGCTGGCGTGTTCGGCCAGCAGGCCGGCACTGGTGATGTGGTCGGCATGGGCGTGGGTCTCCAGGGCCCACACCAGCTTCAGGCCATGCGCCTGCAGCACCTGCAAATCCCGCTGCAGCTGCTCGTCCACCGGATCAATGATCACCGCCTCGCGGCTGGCCTCATCCACCAGAACGTAGGTGTAGGTGCTCGAAGCCGGATCAAACAGCTGGATCGGGTTCATGGTCAGGGCATCAGGCAAATTTGGTCAGCATCTCGGCCACCTGATCGGCCGACTGGTCGCCCTGCTCGATCATGCAGCCCACCATCGAGAAAAACGACTTGTCCAGCGCCTTGCGGGCCGCCGCCATCTGCTGGGCCACTTTTTCGCAATCCGCATCGGTTTCGATGAGTTTCTGCAGGCCACGCAGCTGGCCTTCAATTCGCGCCAGACGGGCGCACAGGGCTTTTTTCTTTTCGGGATCGGCAAGACGGCTCATGGAAATGACTCCGGAATCGGGACCTGGTGGCATGGACATGCCCAAAAGGTCATGATACCCCCGCCATCGCCGCTGTCAGTGACAGGCAAGGCGCAAGCCGCTAAGATGCTGCTTTTGAGTTGACGTTAACGTAAACGTCAATTAACCCAGAACACCGACTCGGAGACCCGCCATGACCGATCTGTCCGCCGAATTCAAGGCCCTGGCCGAATACCGCCCCACAAACAAGGTGCGCTTTGTCACCGCCGCCAGCCTGTTTGACGGCCACGACGCCGCCATCGGCATCATGCGCCGCATTCTGCAGAGCATGGGCGCCGAGGTGATTCACCTGGGCCACAACCGCTCCGTGGACGAGGTGGTCACCGCCGCCTTGCAGGAAGACGTTCAGGGCATTGCGGTCTCCAGCTACCAGGGCGGCCACAACGAATACTTCACCTACATGGTCGAGCTGCTCAAAGCACGCGGCGGCCAGAACATCCAGGTGTTTGGCGGCGGCGGCGGCGTGATCGTGCCGGCCGAAATCCGCATGCTGGCCGAACACGGCGTGCGCATCTACAGCCCCGAAGACGGCCAGAAGATGGGCCTGGCCGGGATGATCGGCGAAATGGTGATGCGTGCCGACAAGGATTTCACCGCACTTGCCCCCAAGAACATCGAAGCCATCCAGGGCCACAGCGAGATGAGCTGGCGCGCACTGGCCCAGCTGATGACCGCCCTGGAAAACGGCAAGGCCGATGCCCAGGTGGTCGAGGCCTTGCGTGCTGCCGCTGCCAAAACCAAGGTGCCGGTGCTCGGCATCACCGGCACGGGCGGTGCTGGCAAGTCCAGCCTGACCGACGAACTGGTGCGCCGCCTGCGCCTGGACCAGGACGACAACCTGCGTGTAGCCGTGGTGTCGATTGACCCCTCGCGCCGCAAGAGCGGTGGCGCCCTGCTGGGCGACCGCATCCGCATGAACGCCATCGGCCCCTGGAGCAAGGGCGCACGCGTGTTCATGCGCAGCCTGGCCACACGCGACTTTGGCAGCGAAATCAGCGCCGCCCTGCCCGATGTGATCGCCGCCTGCAAGGTGGCCGGTTTTGACCTGGTCATCGTCGAGACCTCGGGCATTGGCCAGGGCGACGCCGCCATCGTGCCGCACGTCGATGTGCCCATGTACGTCATGACGCCCGAATTCGGCGCCGCCAGCCAGCTCGAAAAAATCGACATGCTGGACTTTGCCGAGTTCGTCGCCATCAACAAATTCGACCGCAAGGGCGCCAGCGACGCCCTGCGCGACGTGGCCAAGCAGGTGCAGCGCAACAAGGAAGCCTGGACCGTGCCGACCGAGCAGATGCCGGTGTTCGGAACCATGGCTGCACGCTTCAACGACGATGGCGTGACGGCGCTGTACCAGGCCCTCAAAAAGCGCTTGGCCGAGCTGGGCCTGACAGTCACCGACGGTCGCCTGCCCCTGGTCAGCGTCCGCCACTCCACGCACCAGACCCCCATCGTGCCGCCTGCGCGCACCCGTTACCTGGCCGAAATCAGCGACACCGTGCGCAGCTACAAAAAGCGTGCGCGTGAACAGGCCCGTCTGGCCCGCGAGATTCAGCAGTTGCGCGCCGCCGCAAAAATGCTTGAAATCGACAAGCCCGGCCGCGCCAAAGCCGCCGAAGCGGCGATCGACCTGGCCGTGGCCCGTGAGGCCACGCAGGACCCGGCCGCCAAAAAGCTGCTGGCCCAGTGGCCCGACATGCAAAAGGCCTACGCAGGCGACGAATACGTGGTGAAGATCCGCGACAAGGAAATCCGGACCGCGCTGACGACCAAGTCCCTGAGCGGCACCACCATCCGCAAGGTGGCCCTGCCCCAGTACGAAGACCACGGCGAAATCCTCAAATGGCTGATGCTGGACAACGTGCCCGGCAGCTACCCCTACACCGCGGGCACCTTTGCCTTCAAGCGCGAAGGCGAAGACCCGACCCGCATGTTTGCCGGTGAAGGCGACCCTTTCCGCACCAACCGCCGCTTCAAGCTGGTGAGCGAAGGCATGCCCGCCAAGCGCCTGTCCACCGCCTTCGACTCGGTCACGCTGTACGGCAACGACCCCGACCTGCGTCCGGACATCTACGGCAAGATCGGCAACTCGGGCGTGAACGTGGCCACGCTCGACGACATGAAGGTGCTGTACTCGGGCTTTGACCTGTGCAACCCGAGCACCTCGGTGTCCATGACCATCAACGGCCCGGCGCCGTCCATCCTGGCCATGTTCATGAACACGGCCATCGATCAGAACATCGACAAGTTCAAAGCCGAGAACGGTCGCGAGCCCACCGAGACCGAAACCGCCAAGATCAAGGAGTGGGTGCTGGCCAATGTGCGCGGCACGGTGCAGGCCGACATCCTGAAAGAAGACCAGGGCCAGAACACCTGCATCTTCTCGACCGAGTTCTCGCTCAAGGTCATGGGCGACATTGCCGAGTACTTCGTGCACCACGACGTGCGCAACTTCTACTCGGTGTCGATTTCGGGCTACCACATCGCCGAAGCCGGGGCCAACCCGATTTCCCAGCTGGCCTTCACGCTGTCCAACGGTTTCACCTTTGTGGAAGCCTACCTGGCGCGCGGCATGCACATCGACGATTTCGCGCCCAACCTGTCGTTCTTCTTCTCCAACGGCATGGACCCGGAATACACCGTGCTGGGCCGCGTCGCGCGCCGCATCTGGGCCGTGGCCATGAAGGAAAAGTATGGGGCGAATGAGCGCAGCCAGAAGCTCAAGTACCACATCCAGACCTCGGGCCGTTCTCTGCACGCGCAGGAAATCCAGTTCAACGACATCCGCACCACGCTGCAGGCGCTGATCGCCATCTACGACAACTGCAACAGCCTGCACACCAACGCCTTTGACGAAGCCATCACCACGCCGACCGAGGATTCGGTGCGCCGCGCCATGGCCATCCAGCTCATCATCAACCGCGAGTGGGGCCTGGCCAAGAACGAGAACCCCAACCAGGGCGCCTTCATCATCGACGAGCTCACCGAACTGGTGGAAGAAGCCGTGCTGGCCGAGTTCGAGCGCATTGCCGAGCGTGGCGGCGTGCTGGGCGCCATGGAAACCGGCTACCAGCGCGGCAAGATCCAGGACGAGTCGATGCACTACGAGATGCTCAAGCACACCGGCGAGTACCCAATCATCGGCGTCAACACCTTCCGCAACCCGAAAGGCGATGCCGTGCTGGAAAGCCTGGAGTTGGCCCGCTCGACCGAGGAAGAAAAGCAAAGCCAGCTCAAGCGCCTGCAGGACTTCCATGCGCGTCACGCCGACCAGGCCCCTGCGATGCTCCAGCGCCTGCAGCAGGCCGTGATCGACAACACCAATGTGTTCGAGGTGCTGATGGACGCCGTGCGCGTGTGCTCGCTGGGCCAGATCACCAACGCCCTCTTTGAGGTGGGTGGCCAGTACCGCCGCAGCATGTAACACGGCTTGTGCACAATGGGGTCATGCAGACGCCGACCCCATTCATTGCCCCTGAAGTCTTCGACAACGCCGACGCGGCCCTGGGCCGCGTGCAGGCCATTTACGCCCAGAGCGTGCAGCACCTGCGCCATGCCATGCAGCGCTTTGTGGCGGGTGAGGATTTGCAGGACAGGGTGCGGGCCTGCTACCCCTATGTGCGCATCGAAACCGCCACCGGCTGGACACCCCCGGCCGACGCTGAAACCGAGCTGCTGAGCTACGGTTTTGTGGCCAGCGCCGGGGCGTACGCCACCACGCTCACGCGCCCCGACCTGTTCGCCGACTACCTGCGCGCGCAATTTGCCCTGCTGATCCGCAACCACGGCGTCCGCCTGGAGGTGGGCACCAGCAAGGAGCCCATGCCGGTGCATTTCTCGTTTGCCGAAAACGAGCACATGGAAGGGGAGATGAGTGCGACACGCCGTGCGCGCCTGCGCGATGTCTTCGACCTGCCCGACCTGACGGCCATGGACGACAGCATCGCGAACGGCACCTGGCAGTCTTCGCCCGGACAGCCCGAACCGCTGGCCCTGTTTCCCGGTGCACGCATGGACTATTCGCTGCACCGCCTGCGCCACTACACCGGCACCAGCCCGGCGCATTTTCAGAACTACGTGCTGTTCACCAATTACCAGTTCTACATCGACGAATTCATTGCCCTGGGCCGCGCCGAGATGGCCAAGGCGGACAGCCCCTACATCGCTTTTGTCGAGCCGGGCAATGTGGTCACGCGTCGCGTCGGTCTGACTGCACAAACCGACGATGCGCACGGGGTTGCACCACCGCGCTTGCCGCAAATGCCTGCCTACCACCTGGTGCGCGAAGGCCACAGCGGCATCACCATGGTCAACATCGGCGTCGGCCCGGCCAATGCCAAGAACATCACCGACCACATTGCCGTGCTGCGCCCGCACGCCTGGCTGATGGTGGGGCACTGCGCCGGTCTGCGCACCACCCAACAGTTGGGCGACTATGTGCTGGCGCACGCCTATGTGCGCGAGGACCATGTGCTCGACGAAGAGCTGCCGCTGTGGGTACCGATCCCGGCGCTGGCCGAAATCCAGGTCGCGCTGGAGAAAGCCGTCAGCGAAGTCACGGGCAGCCACGGCGCCGAACTCAAGCGCCTGATGCGCACCGGCACCGTGGCCAGCACCGACAACCGCAACTGGGAACTGCTGCCCGACAACACCCCCCAGCGCCGCTTCAGCCAGAGCCGCGCGGTGGCGCTGGACATGGAAAGCGCCACGATCGCCGCCAACGGTTTCCGTTTCCGGGTGCCTTACGGCACGCTGCTGTGCGTGAGCGACAAGCCCCTGCACGGCGAGATCAAGCTGCCCGGCATGGCCAACCATTTCTATCGTGAACGGGTCAACCAGCACCTGCAGATCGGCATCCGGGCGCTGGAAATCCTGCGCGCGGCCGGCCCTGCCCGCCTGCACAGCCGAAAACTGCGCAGCTTTGCCGAAGTGGCCTTTCAATAAACCGCCGATGGCGCTGATTCTGGTCAACCCCCACGCCCAAGGCGGGCGCGTGCGGCGGCTGTTGCCCGCCTTGCGCGAAGCGGCCGATGCACTGATCCCTTTTGCGCGCGTGCAAGCGCCTGAGCGGGTGGACGAAGCACTCGACATCCTGCGGCGCGAGAAGGCAGGCGCACGCGTGGTGCTCGTGGGTGGCGATGGCACCTTCAACCGCTGCCTGCCCGCCCTGCTGGAGCAGCCGCTGGTGGTGGGTTTGGTGCCCCTGGGCAGCGGCAACGACCTGGCCCGTGCGCTCGGTCTGCAGCGCAAGGACTGGCGCCAAGCCCTGGCACAGGCGCTGCGTGGGCCGACGCAAACCATGGACACCGGGCTGGCGATCTGGAGCGACCCGTACGGCGACACCCACCGCACCCCGTTCGCGTCGAGCCTGACGGCAGGCTTCGATTCGGCCGTGGCGCTGCGGGCACTCGAAGGGCCACGCTGGCTGCGCGGATTGCCGCGCTACCTGTGGGCCACCCTGGCCGAATGGCGGCATCTGCGGCACTGGTCGGCAGACATCACGGCCGACGGCCAGGCCATCGGCGCGGGGCCGATGCTGTTCACCTCGGTGCTCAACACCCCCAGCTATGGCTCGGGGCTGCCCGCGGTGCCCCATGCCCGCATCGATGACGGGCAGCTGCACTGGCTGCGCGCCGGGCCTTTCGGCCGCCCGGGCACCCTGGCCATGTTGCCGCGTCTGGCCGCGGGTCGCCACCTGCGCCACCCCATGGTGCAGACCGCTGGCTTTCACACGCTGGACATCCGCTGCGACGCGGGGCTGCCGCTGGCCACCGACGGCGAATGGCTGGGTCTGGCCAGGCAGCTGCAGGTGCAAGCTCGGCCCGCCAGCCTGCAGGTGGTCAGCTCGCCGTCTTGAAACTGCCTTGACTCGGCCCTGCCTCGGCATTGACCGAGCATTGGCCCCTCAGCAGCACAAGCGGGTGGCGCTGCCTACAATGGGCCGCATGAACCTGCTTTTCGTTGCCGATCCGCTCGAGTCCTTCAAGACCTACAAGGACACCACCTTTGCCATGATGCGTGAAGCGCAGCAGCGCGGCCACGCCATCACGGCCTGTGAGCCGCAAGACATCCGCTGGCTGCACGGCGAGGGCGTGACGGCGCAGGTGCGGGATATCCGCCTGACCGGTCAAAGCGACATCTGGTTTGAGACCACGGCCTCGCGCCGTGTGGCGCTGCAGGGGTTTGACGCCATCGTCATGCGCAAGGACCCGCCCTTTGACAGCGAATACTTCTACAGCACCCACCTGCTGGGCCAGGCCGAGCGCGAAGGTGCGCGCGTCTTCAACAGTCCGGCGGCCCTGCGCGACCATCCTGAAAAACTGGCCATCCTTGAGTTTCCCCAGTTCACTGCGCCCACGCTGGTCACACGCCGCGAAGCCGACATCCGCGAATTCCACGCCACCCACGGCGACATCATCCTCAAGCCGCTGGACGGCATGGGCGGCATGGGCATCTTCAAGGTCGGTGCCGACGGCCTGAACCTGGGCGCCATCATCGAGACCCTCAACCGCGATGGCGCGCAGACGGTGATGGTGCAGAAATACCTGCCGCAGATCAGCGAAGGCGACAAACGCGTGCTGCTGATCGGCGGTCAGCCCGTGCCCTATGCGCTGGCCCGGATTCCGCAAGGTGGCGAAGTGCGTGGCAATCTGGCCGCTGGCGGCAAGGGCGTGGCCATGCCCATCACCGAACGCGAACGGGAGATTGCGCAGGCGCTGGGTCCCATCCTGGCCGCGCGCGGCCTCTTGCTGGTGGGGCTGGATGTGATCGGTGGCCACCTGACCGAGATCAACGTGACCAGCCCGACCTGCTTTCAGGAAATCAGCGATCAGACGGGTTTCAATGTCCCGGCCATGTTCGTCGACGCGCTGGAGGCCGCCTGCAGCCGCCAAACCCGCTGAAGCCGGTTTTTTCAGGTTGCGCGCGCAGCGCGCAAGTCATTTTCTTCAAACCAGGGCGCCATCGACAAAGGCGTACAGGCGCCCCGGCGCCAGCGCGACCCAAGCCTCGTCGGTGGTCAGGGGCTGCGTCACCACCACAGCCACCCGGTCGTTGACGCTGGTGTGCTCGGCAAAATTCACACTCAGGTCTTCGTCACTCAAGGTGGCCCGCGTGAACGGGTGGCGACGCAGCACGTAATGCAGGTGCGTGCTGGCGTGGGCCCACAGGGCTTCACCGTTGGACAGCAGAAAGTTGAACGTGCCGTGCCGGGCAATCTGCGGCACCAGTTCGCGCAGCGTCTGGCTGAGCTCGTCCACACTGGGCACGGTGGCGTGCGATTTGGCCAGTTCCTGCATCAGCCAGCAAAACGCCCGCTCGCTGTCGGTTTGCCCCACAGGCCGGAAACTGCCGTGCAGCCGGGGGGTGTAGTTTTCCAGGTTGCCGTTGTGGGCAAACACCCAGTACCGGCCCCAGAGCTCGCGCACAAAGGGATGGCAGTTTTCGAGTGAGACCACGCCCTGGGTGGCCTTGCGGATGTGGGCAATGACGTTCTGGCTCTTGATCGGGTAGCGGCGCACCAGTTCGGCCACGGGCGAGGTCGAGGCACTCTGGTGGTCCACCATGTGACGCACGCCACGGCCTTCAAAAAAGGCGATGCCCCAGCCGTCGCTGTGGTGGTCGGTGACACCACCACGCTGCGCAAAGCCGCTGAAGCTGAAGGTCACATCGGTGGGGGTGTTGCAGTTCATGCCAAGCAGCTGGCACATGGTCATTCTTCCTTGTGTGCGGTGTGCTCAGGTCGGCCCAGTTGCCAGGCAGCCACCAGCGCCAGCGCGGTCAAGCCGGCCAGCCAGGCAAAGGTTTCGTTGAAGGCGAGCAGCGCCGCCTTGCTGGCCACATCGCCCAGCCGGGCCCCGTGGGCCGACAGGCGCCATTCCAGCACAACCGCACACAGGCTGACCCCGGTGGCGCCGCCCACCATCCGGATGAAGTTGATGATGCTCGCCCCCTGCGGAATCAAGGCATGCGGCACGCCTTTCATGGCACCCAGGTTGAGCGAGGGCAGGATGAAGCCCAGTCCAAGGCGCCCGACGATGATCCAGACCCACAGCCAGGCCAAGCCTTGTGCCGGATGCACGGTGAAGTTCATGCCGAAGGACAAAGCCAGCAGGCACAGGCCCAGCATGACCAGACGGGAAGCCTGAAAACGGTCGGCCAGGCGTCCGACGATGTTGATGGTGACCGCCAGCAAAATGCCCGAAGGCAGCAGGGCCGCGCCAATGTAGGACGGCGACAGCCCCAGGCCCATCTGCATGAACACCGGATATAGGTAGGTGGAGCCAAACAAGGCGGTGCCGTAGGTGAACGCCACCACCGAGCCCATGGCAAAGTTGCGGTGGCCAAAGACCTGCAGGTTCATGAGCCCGGGGCGTCCACCATGGCGGGCACGCCGCAGACGGCGGCGCTGCCAGAGCACGAAGGACACGGCCCCCACCGCGGCCAGCGACAGCAGCACCCAGGCACTGCGCCCCACCGGACCGGGACCGGCATCGGCACGCAGCTGCACCAGACCATTGAGCAAGAGCAGTGTCGACGCACTGGCCAGCGCCAGGCCCAGCCAGTCCAGCCCGGCCGAATCGGCATTGGCGGCCACCCCACCGGGGGCCGTGGTGGGCACATAACGGCGCGACAGCCACAAGCCCAGGATGGCCAGCGGCACCACCATGAAGAAGATCGAACGCCAGCCAAACGCATCCACCAGCAGCCCTCCGATGCTGGGACCGATGGCGGGCGCCAGCACCACCCCGGTGCCGAAGATGCCGCTCGCGCGCCCCTGTTCGCCGGTGGCAAACGCCCGCAGGATGATGATGGCCGGGATCGGCTGGACCACACCGGCCGCCAGCCCTTCGGCCACACGCGCCAGCAGCACCAGCGCATAGTCATTGGCCAAACCGCCCCCCAGCCCGCCCAGCAGCAGGGTCCACATGCACAGGTTGTAGACGCGCCGGTAACCGTAACGGGTCAGCAGCCAGGGCGTGGTGAGCATCGACACCGTCATGGCCACCATGAAGCCCGAGCTGACCCACTGCGCCCGGCTCTGTCCCAACTCGAAATGGTGGCTCATGTCCGGAATGGCCACGTTCATGATGGTGGACGACATGACCGAGGCCATGGTGCCGAGCATCACCGACAGCAGCAACAGCCAGCGGTGCCGCTCGCCGTAGCGGGCCTGGAGGGCCTGCAGGCTGTGGGGATCGTGGTCCGACGTGCTCATGCCTTCACACGGGATGCCTGGACACAGGATGGGCAAATGCAGGCTTTGCCCTTGAGGACATCCGGAACCTGTTGCAGGAGCTGGGCGCTGAACTGCTCACGGGTGCACCAGCACGGGGTGTGGACACCTTCTGCGGGCGGCTGCTCCATCGCGCAATGGTTGGGGCCGCCACACAAAGGACAGAGACAAGGATCGACGGACGGCGGATGGCTCATGGTGTCAAGTTTAGGCTTTTCCTGACCGCACAAAGCCCAACGGCACCCGAAGGTGCCGTTGGAAGACGCCGTGTCAGGCCCTGAGGCCAGCCGATCAGGCGCTGGCCTTGACCTTCAGGCGCCAGGCGTGCAGCAGCGGCTCGGTGTAGCCGGAGGGCTGTTCCTTGCCCTTGAACACCAGGTCGCAAGCCGCCTGGTAAGCCGCGCTCTTGCTGAAATTGCCTGCCATCTTTTTGTACAACGGGTCACCGGCATTCTGGCCGTCGACCACCTTGGCCATGCGCTCGAAGGTCTCGCGCACCTGCTTTTCGGTCACCACGCCGTGGTGCAGCCAGTTGGCCATGTGCTGGCTGGAGATGCGCAGCGTGGCGCGGTCTTCCATCAGACCCACGTTGTGGATGTCGGGCACCTTGGAGCAGCCCACGCCCTGGTCGACCCAGCGCACCACGTAGCCCAGAATGCCTTGGGCGTTGTTGTCGAGCTCCTGCTGCTTTTGCTCGGGCGTCCAGTTCGCCTGATCCTTGGCCACCACAGGGAACTGCAGCAGCTTGTCCAGCGTTTCGTCGCGCAGTTGCTTGGGATCGATCTTGGCCACGGCCTTTTCCATCTGCTTTTGCAGCGCAGGCACATCCACCTGGTGGTAGTGCATGGCGTGCAGCGTGGCACCGGTGGGGCTGGGCACCCAGGCGGTGTTGGCACCGGCCAGCGGGTGGGCGATCTTGGCCTTGAGCATGTCGGCCATCAGGTCGGGCATGGCCCACATGCCCTTGCCGATCTGGGCGCGGCCGCGCAGACCGCACTGCAGGCCGATGTTGACGTTGCTCTTCTCGTAGGCGGCCAGCCAGGTGCTGTTCTTGATGTCGCCCTTGCGCATGACGGGGCCCGCCAGCATGCAGGTGTGCATCTCATCGCCGGTGCGGTCCAGGAAGCCGGTGTTGATGAAGGCCACGCGGCTCTTGGCGGCAGCGATACAGGCCTTGAGGTTGGCGCTGGTGCGGCGCTCTTCGTCCATGATGCCCAGCTTCACGGTGGAGGCCTTCAGGCCCAGCACCTTTTCGACGCGGCCAAACAGCTCGTCGGCAAACGCGACTTCGGCCGGGCCGTGCATCTTGGGCTTGACGATGTAGACGCTGCCGGTGCGGCTGTTGCGCAGCGGGTGGTTCTTTTTCTTTTGCAGGTCGACCATGGCGATCGTCGTGGTGACCATCGCGTCCATGATGCCTTCGGGGATTTCGCGGGTGGCGCCGCTCTTGTCGGTCCAGGTGATGGCCGGGTTGGTCATCAGGTGGCCCACGTTGCGCACAAACAGCAGTGAGCGGCCGTGCAGCACCACCTCGCCCTTGCCTGCGGGCTTGGTGTAGCGGCGGTCACCGTTCATGGTGCGGGTGAAGGTCTTGCCGCCCTTGGTCAGTTCTTCCTTGAGCGTGCCGTCCAGAATGCCCAGCCAGTTGCTGTAGGCCAGCACCTTGTCTTCGGCGTCCACGGCGGCCACGGAATCCTCCAGGTCGAGGATGGTGGACAGCGCCGATTCGGCGATCAGGTCGCTCACGCCAGCGGGGTCGGTCTTGCCGATCGGGGTGGTCTTGTTGATCTGCAGATCGAGGTGCAGGCCGTTGTGCACGAAGAGCACCGAAGCAGGCGCCTTGGCATCACCGGTGTAGCCCACGAATTGTTTGGCGTCTGCCAATGTAGACGTCTTGCCATCGGCCAGCGTCACCACCAGCTTGCCCGCCTTGACGGCGTAGCCCTTGCTGCCCACGTGCGAGCCCTTCTTGAGGGGTGCGCAGCGGTCGAGCACATGGCGGCAGTAGTCGATGACCTTGGCGCCACGCTTGGGGTTGTAGCCCGTGCCTTTTTCACAGCCATCGGCCTCGCTGATGGCGTCGGTGCCGTACAGCGCATCGTACAAAGAGCCCCAGCGGGCGTTGGCCGCGTTCAGGGCGTAGCGGGCGTTCAGGATCGGCACCACCAGCTGCGGGCCGGCCAGCTTGGCCAGCTCGGCGTCGACGTTGGCGGTGGTGGCCTTGACGTTTTTCGGTTCGGGCACCAGGTAGCCGATCTGGCTGAGGAACTTGCGGTAGGCCTTCATGCGCTTGCCCTCCGAGGACTTGGACTCACCTTCGGTGAGGGGACCGGGGTTGGCGCTGTGCCACTTGTCCATCTCGGCCTGGATGCGGTCGCGCTCGGCCAGCAGGGCGATGTTCTTGGGCGCCAGATCGGTCACGATGTCCGAAAAGCCTTTCCAGAACTTGTCGCTCTTGACGCCCACCGCAGGCAGCACCTGCTTTTCGATGAAGTCGTACAGGGACGTGGCCACCTGCAGGTTGTGGGCTTGGGTGCGTGCGGTCATGAAATACCTCGTGAAGGGTCAGAAAAACAAGGGCGCCCGGGGGGTGCTCGACATGCACCCGTGGCGAATTCTGTGAACGGACTTTATTGCAAATCCAGACAGCGATAAATCACCCAAAAAGCCATGAACCCATGACTTTTAGGCAAAAGTAAGCGGCTGCCAAGCCCCGAATCTTCGCACAGGCACACCACACGGCGCTGACAGCAGCGCCTCAAAGCTCAGGATCGACCAGTGGGTGGTCACGCAAAAGGCGGCGGCGCTCCCGGTAGTCGGGCATCACCGTCCCGACCGTGTCCCAGAATCGCGGGCTGTGGTCCATCACCCTCAGGTGGGCCAGTTCGTGCACCACCACATAGTCGATCTGGGCCAGAGGCAGGTGGATCAGGCGCCAGTTCAGGCGGATATGGCCATCGCTGCGGGCACTGCCCCAGCGGGTGCGGGCACTTGACAGCGACAGGCGCTGGTGATGCACCCCCAGCTGCGGCCCGAAGTGCAACAGCCGCTCCTCGAACAGGGCGCGCGCCTTTTTCTTGAACCAGGCTTCGGCCGCTTCGCGCACCTGCACCGCCGTCGCTCCGGGCGGCAGGCTCAAGGGCAAGGCCTGAACCCCTTCGGGCACATCGGGCAGCTGCCCCCGCGCCACCACACACAACCGCACGCTCCCGCCCAGATAAGGCAGGTCCGCGCCATGCACCCATTGCGGCTCTGGCAGTGCGGGCAGACGCGCGCGCTCGCGCATCTGCTGCAGCTTGTTCAGGATCCAGGTGGCCTTTTCCTGCACGGCCGCATCCACTTCGCGCAAAGGCACCCAGGTTGGCGCACGCACCGCCAGCCCTTCTGGGCCGACGGTGAAGCCGATGCTTTTGCGGCGCGAACGTTCAAAGCGGTAAGACACCGTCACCCCCTGCAGCACGGCATGGCGGTTGGCGACGGCATGGGTGAAGCCCGCACCAGGCGCCAGAGGCTGCGGGGCAGGCAAAGGGGTGGGCTGTGCCTGCGGCGCAGCCACCGGGTCACCGCCCGTGAAGAAGTCGAGCGCCAGCTGTGCCAGATGGGGCCAGGGTTTGCGCATCCGCCCCGCCCTGGATCAGACCTGCCCGGCGTAGGCCTCGGGATCGAGGCGCCGCATCTCGGACTCGATCCAGTCCTGCACTTCAGCCATGAGTTCATCGGCCTGCCGCCCCTCGCTGGGGATGGGCTTGCCGATCGAGATGTCGACCACGCCAGGACGCTTGATGAAGGCCTTGCTGGGCCAGCAGCGGGCAGAGGTCACAGCGATCGGGATCACCGGCACACCTGCGGCGATCGCCAGCCGGGTGCCTCCCGATTTGTATTCGCCCACCTGACCGCGTGGAATGCGGGTGCCCTCGGGAAACATGATGACCCACACCCCCTGCTGCATTAGCCTGCGCCCTTGCTGCACGACCTTGGCAAAAGCACGCGCCCGCTGGCTGCGGTCGATGTGGATCATGTCCAGCCGCCCCATGGCCCAGCCAAAGAAGGGCACGCGCAGCAGTTCCTTCTTGAACACATAGGCCAGCGGGTGCGGCATGATGGCGGGCATCACAAAGGTTTCCCAGGTGGACTGGTGCTTGACCAGCAACACGGCCGGGTCATGCGCGCCCTGGGGCAGGTTTTCCATGCCCTGCACGCGGTTGCGGATGCCCAGAATCCAGGTGCCCCCCTTCACGGCCGTGCGCAGCCAGGCGGCGCAGATCCAGTAGAGCGTGGTGCTGCTGACCACATAAGAGATGACCACCACAAACAGGGCCCAGGGCACCACGGTGATGCCCATCCACAACAGATGCAAAACGGAACGCAGGAAATTCATGGCGGCCATCCAGAGTCAGGCGGCAAACGGCGCATGGCCTTCACCTGCGAGCAGGCGATCCACACAGGCCGCCAGATCGTCGTGCACGCGGGTGCCTTCCGGAAAGCCCGGCGGTGTGCCCGTGCTGCCCTTGAGCTCGGGGTGACGCCCGGTGCAGACCAGGTGGGGCTGACACCCGGCATGGGCGGCGGCCTGCATGTCGCGCAGGCTGTCGCCGATGTAGGGCACCGCATGCAGGTCCACCCCGTAGCGCTCGGCAATCTGTTCGAGCAGACCCGGTTCGGGCTTGCGGCAATGGCAGCCTTCATCGGGCGCATGCGGGCAGTAAAACACGGCATCCACCCGCCCGCCATGCGCGGCCAGCGCCTTCATCATGTGGGCGTGCACACTGTTGAGCGAGGCCGTATCGAACAGACCGCGCCCCAGGCCCGACTGGTTGGTGGCCAGCACCACGTGGTAGCCCGCGTGGTTCAGGCGCCCGATGGCTTCGAGCGCACCGGGCAGCGGCTCCCACTCTTCAGGCGATTTGACGAACTCGTCACTGGCCCGGTTGATCGTGCCGTCGCGGTCCAGGATGACGAGCTTGGTTTGCATGCTCAGGCCGCCAAACGGGACAGATCGGCCACACGGTTCATGGCCACATGCAGGCTGCGCAGCAGGCCCTGGCGGTTCAGGCGCAGGTCCATTTCTTCGGCATTGACCATCACGTCGTCAAAGAAGGCATCGACCGGCGCGCGCAGCGCCGCCAGCGTCTGCAGGCTGGCGGTGTAGTCGCCTGCCTCGAACTGGGCAGTGGACTCCGGCACCAGCTTGCCCATCGCCGCATGCAGGGCCTTTTCGGCGTCCTCTTTCAGCAGCGCCGGATTGACATGCGGGTCCACCTCACCGGCCTTCTTGAGGATGTTGCCGATGCGCTTGTTGGCCGCGGCCAGCGCCGGGCTTTCGGGCAAGGCGGCAAAGGCGCGCACGGCAGCCAGGCGCTTGGCCACGTCCGACAGGCGCTGCGGCTGCAGGGCCAGCACAGCGTCCACTTCCTGGGCGGAGAAGCCCTGCTCGCGCAGGCCACCAGCCAGGCGGTCGTAGACGAATTCAGTGAGTGGCGCAGAGGCGTCGGTGATCTTGTCACCAAACACCGGCGCGGCCAGCGCCAGCAGCGCCGACAGGTCAATCGCCAGATCCTTTTCGATCAGCATGCGGATCACGCCCAGGGCGTGGCGGCGCAGCGCGAACGGGTCCTTGTCGCCACTGGGCAGGTTGCCGATGCCGAACATGCCCACCAGGGTTTCGAGCTTGTCGGCCAGAGCCACCACCACGCCCACCGGGTTGCGCGGCAGTTCGTCACCGGCAAAGCGGGGCTTGTAGTGGTCTTCAATCGCTTCGGCGATGTCCACCGGCAGGCCGTCGTGGCGGGCGTAGTAGCCGCCCATGATGCCCTGCAGTTCAGGGAACTCGCCCACCATGTCGGTCAGCAAGTCTGTCTTGGCCAGGCGCGCGGCCTGTTCGGCCTGTTTCGCCAGCAGATCACCGCCGACTTGTTGGCCGATCGCCTTGGCGATCGCGCAGACGCGCGCCATGCGCTCGCCCTGCGTCCCCAGCTTGTTGTGATAAACGACCTTGGACAGGCCTTCAACGCGCGATTCGAGCGTCTTTTTGCGGTCCTGGTCAAAGAAGAATTTGGCATCGGCCAGGCGCGGGCGCACCACGCGCTCGTTGCCGCCGGTCACGGCCGAAGCATCCGCCGGGCTGATGTTGCTCACCACCAGGAACTGGTGGGTCAGCTTGCCTGCAGCGTCCAGCAGCGGGAAGTACTTCTGGTTGGCCTTCATCGTGAGGATCAGGCACTCCTGCGGCACGTCCAGGAACTCTTTCTCGAACTGGCAGGTCAGCACATTCGGTCGCTCGACCAGCGCCGTCACTTCGTCCAGCAAGGCCTCGTCTTCGATCGGCTTCACGCCACCGCCCACTTTGGCGGCTGCGGCGTTCAACTGGCGAACGATCTCGGCACGGCGCTCGGCAAAGCTGGCGATCACGGCGCCGTCGTTCTTCAATACCTCGGCGTACTGGTCGGCATGCGGCACCACCACCGGATCAACCTTAGCCTCAAAGCGGTGGCCTTGCGTGCTGTTGCCTGCCGTCAGACCCAGTGCCTTGATCGGCACCACCGCGCTGCCGTGAAGGGCGATCAGCTTGTGCGCGGGGCGCACGAAGTTCACGCTGCTCCAGCCCGGCAGTTCGCAGTCGGTCTCCAGTTGGTACTGCATGACCTTGGGGATCGGCAGCTTGGCCAGCGCTTCGTCGAGCGCCTTTTGCAGACCGGCGGCCAGGGTCGCACCTTTGACCACGCTGTCGTAGAACAGGGCTTCTGCCTTGCCGTCGGGTGCGCGCTTGAGCGCAGCCACGGCAGCAGCCGGGTTGCTCACATCGGCGCCCAGGGCTTGCAGCTTTTTGAGCAGTGCAGGCGTGGCGTTGCCCGAAGCGTCCAGGCCCACCGTCACCGGCATGAGCTTTTGCTGCACGGCCTTGTCGGCGGCCTGCGCCAGCACACCCGTCACATGGGCGGCCAGGCGACGCGGCGAAGCGTATGCCGTCACAGCCGCATCGGCAGCGGCCAGGCCCTGCGCCTTGAGTTGCTCGGCCAGCACGCCCGAAAAAGCAGCGCCGAGCTTGTTCAGCGCCTTGGGCGGCAGTTCTTCGACAAAGAGTTCGACGAGAAGGTTTTGCGTTGTCATTGTTGTTTTTCCTCAGGCGGCCTTCTTCGGGATCTGCGCGACCCACTCGCGCGGCGCCATCGGGAAGCCCAGACGCTCACGGCTCTCGTAGTAGCTTTGCGCCACGGCGCGTGCCAGGTTGCGGATGCGGCCGATGTAGGCCGCACGCTCGGTCACGGAAATCGCGCCACGCGCATCCAGCAGGTTGAAGGTGTGCGCGGCCTTGAGCACCTGCTCGTAGGCGGGCAGCGCCAGCTGCTGCTCCATCAGGTATTTGGCCTGTTTTTCGTGGGCACCAAAAGCCGTGAACAGGAATTCAGCATCCGAATGCTCGAAGTTGTAAGTGGACTGCTCCACCTCGTTCTGGTGGTAGACGTCACCGTAGCTCAGCGTGTCGGTCCACTTCAGGTTGTAGACGTTGTCCACGCCCTGCAGGTACATGGCCAGGCGCTCCAGGCCGTAGGTGATCTCGCCGGTGATGGGCTTGCAGTCGATGCCGCCGACCTGCTGGAAATAGGTGAACTGCGTGACTTCCATGCCGTTGAGCCAGACTTCCCAGCCCAGGCCCCAGGCGCCCAGCGTCGGGTTTTCCCAATCGTCTTCAACGAAGCGGATGTCGTTTTTCTTCAGGTCAAAGCCCAGCGCTTCCAAAGAACCCAGGTACAGCTCCAGGATGTTGCTGGGCGCGGGCTTGAGCACCACCTGGTACTGGTAATAGTGCTGCAGGCGGTTGGGGTTTTCGCCGTAGCGGCCGTCCTTGGGGCGGCGGCTGGGCTGCACATAGGCGGCTTTCCACGGCTCGGGGCCGATGGCGCGCAGGAAAGTGGCGGTGTGGCTGGTGCCCGCACCGACTTCCATGTCGTAGGGCTGGAGCAAGGCGCAGCCCTGGGCGTCCCAGTACTGCTGCAACTTGAGGATGATCTGCTGGAAAGTCAACATGACTTGCGGGACCGGCCGCGAGCCGGTCCAAGGTTGGTGGGACAGCCCACAGAAACGGCTGCAGGCGTAAACCTTTGATTTTACTGCCCGGGCTGCCGCCCCAGCCGCTCAGCGCCGACGCGCAGACCACCCGGCCCAGGCCACCATCAGCAGGGCCAGGAGCCACAGCGGCCAGAGCCCGAAGGCCGCGGCCCAGCGGGCATAGGGGGTCAGACCTTCACGGCCTTCAAACGT